>Ga0268299_1000729_pt1 | contig 85891 bp, 86 predicted proteins | sample NOBtaG_FD_193484 | JGI IMG/M metagenome (GOLD analysis project Ga0268299, IMG submission 193484) | Activated sludge microbial communities from bioreactor in Nijmegen, Gelderland, Netherland - NOB reactor | ecosystem: Engineered > Bioreactor > Aerobic > Activated sludge | place: Netherlands... | reverse complement strand
ACCGCGACGGCGAGATCGACGGCAACGACCTCGGGAGCCTCTTCGGTTTCTGGGGCGCCGCCTTGCCCGCGGGTCAGATCTCATTCACGACGACCGGCGGCCCCGACAACTCGATCGGCTGGGACGGATATGTGTTCAATCCGGCGACGGGCGACTATCTGGTTAGGTACCGAACCTACAGCCCGACGCTGGGGAGGTGGGCGGAGAGGGATCCGCTGGGATACCGGGATGGTGCGTCACTAGTCGATTTTGGTCGAAGCCAGCCCATATCGCGATCCGATCCGACGGGACTAGTTACTGTCCTTGTGCATGGGATCTTGTCGCAGGGAGAGTGGTACCAAGGGTACGCAGCGGGCCTGCGTGCTGCTTGGGGAGCCTCGGAGTGCGACGACATCATTGGGTTCACTTGGCAGAGCCAAGAGTCGTTCGATGACCCGCGCCCCACAATCGAGGATTCTGCGGATTCAGTCGGGAACTTCACAAGGACGAATACAGTAGCGGCGAGGCGCCTGGCCGCACTTCTGAAAGCGCTTGAGGACTTGCATGGTCGACACGGTTGCGAGGAGCCGATCAACGTAGCCGCGCACAGTGCAGGCACCGTGGTTACCATTGCGGCAGCTCAACAAGGAGCCATGATCAGCAATTCCGTATTCATGGGATCGTGTCTTGATGCTGAACACGGCATCATTGACGTGTGCAAGGCGGGCGCGAGACTCGGCGCCGTCTCAAACTACTATTTCACGACCGACTGGATTGCTCTAGCGCGCGGCGGCGCCTTTCATTGGTCGTACACGTACACCGCAAGCGGGGCGACTTGGGCACTACCAACTAGCGTCCGCAACCGTCCGATGTGGCAGGGTCGCGAGCTCGACTTCGTATCTCACACCTCATATCACACCCCCGAGAGGGCGCGGAGTATCTATGCACCCATACTCGATAGAAGCGGGCGCGGCTGTTGCGATTGCAGCAACGAAGATTATCGAAGAGACTTCGAGGAGACAATTGCAGCGCATGGCGCGCAGCGTGTACCTGGCTAGGCTCGCCTGCCGATAACCCCTGGTCGGCGCAGCCTATGCAGCTAACGATATAGTGAGTTGTGTGGACAGAAGTAGAGGGATAAGTGGCTGGAACGAACAAGTACGAAGCGAGCAGTCTGCTCTGGGGCGTTGGCAGGGTTCTGCTCTACGTCGAACGGCTCTTCCTCCCGTTCGTGCGAAGTTGCTTCAAGTGACGGGCAGCCAGGCGTGGTCCAGGCAAACATGACTGACATTGTAAGCACCGACCGCCTCACGGCGGCGAAGGCAATCCGATTCGCGGTAGTTCTCGCTATCTATGTCGGAGCGATTCTCGCCGTTCGCCAGAGTCGCGGGTATCTCGCGCTTATCAATGATGTGATCGCTCCCGTCGTGCTTAGTGCGCATGTCGCGGTACATGGGTGGTATCTGTTCAAGCCATTTGCGTCGCCCGTGCTCTATCGAAGAATGATTGAGTCCAATGTGATTACCGTGATAGCCTCGTTGCTATTGTACGACTTTGGTGAGCAAGGATGGATAGTGCTGACGTTGCTGATAGGAAAGGTGCCACTGTTAGAGCAATCTAGGGGGGTCTTGGGCCTTCCAGTTCTGGGCTGTCTTGGAATAGTGTGGAATCTCGGTATGTTCGGAGTCTGCGTCGTGGGCTGGATACGACTTGCACGTGCGGGGCGCTCGGAGTGGAGTGCGTTCACCATCAATCACTGTGCTAGGTGCGGATATCCCCGAACTGCGAAACAGCGTTGCACGGAATGCGGACTCTGACCTGCTCCCCAGGAACTGGTCCAGTCGGAGAGTTGAACTCTTGAAGGCGTTCGAGGATCAACGGGTTGACGGTGGCCGGGCGGTCGTGGCCTTCAGCGGCCGAATGGGAGCCTCGCTTCTGGGTGGGTCGCGAGCCAGGCAGCGGGGAGCAGCGAGCGGAGCTCGTGCTCGGGTTGCTCGGATGGCGGCGCCTGGACGCGGAGTGCCACCAGTCGCGTGAGCGCGTCGCGGAGCCAGCGCCACGGCTCGACTTCGGCGAGGGAAGCGTTCGGGTAGTGTTCGTCAAACTGCGCACATTTGACCAAGCAGCCTCCGTGGGGAGGTGATCGCTGACAAGGCGAGGCCCCATTCAAGAGGGGCGCATGGAAATGACCCGCTACCGAGCACCGCGAGCTGGCCCACTACGATCCGATCGGTGACGCTTCGGGTGTGCGTTGGCAGGCAGGCGTCCCGACCTCTCCGCCGATCCCCACCGATCGGTCAGGACCGATTGAGTGATCCGACTGATGGAACTGGATCGCGCAGTTTCGCACTCTGTCAGGGTCCCTCTACTTCGACGAGTCGGTGAAACTCCACCGACCCACGGGTAAACGATGAACGCCTCGACCGAGTGGTCGGGGCGTTCGTCTTTCAAACGCAAGGAAATCGCAGGTGTTTCGCGAATCCGCACCGCGTCGAGAGACGCGAGGCGAGAGTCGCGCGCGACACAAGAGCGAGCCCGTCGAGGCACTCTCGCGTCGAAGTCTCAAAGCCTCTAACCAGAGATTCGCAACTGGTTATAGAAGTGCCAGTCATAACCAGTTGCGGCGCGACTCCTGCACGGATCGTTGGTTATGGTTGGGAGTGCTTGCAGGCTGTGATCAGGTGTCTCTGCACTCGCGCCTTGGTGTTCAGGGCGACTGGCCACCACCCATTTCAACTAGGACCACTCGTTCACCGATGCGATGGTCCTGAACGATTGAAACTTCCAGCAGGTCGGGGCTGACGCCCAGAACCTTTGCAACAGCAGCTCTGGCATCGTTAGGAATCTTGGCTGGGAACTTGTTCTCGTGACGGCGGGCTCCCGACTTCCCCCACGCCACTTCGTAGCCGCCAGGAATTGCCACGTGAGCGTGGTACTCGTCGCGCGGGAAGTGAGGTGGATCGCGTCGGGCCGTGTGTTTGCCGACGGTCGCGCGCGTCGCTTCATCGAGCCGCTGTTGCGCATCGGCGAGCAAGCGCTCCGGAATCTCAACGAGCAGTTTCTTGGGCTCGAAGAATTCTTTGAATCCGAGTATCTCGGCCACGCAATGAACTCCAGTATTATGCCTTCTGAAACCGCCCTTTCAGTCCACGCGACCCGTTGCTCTTGAGTACTGCCGCATGGTTTCGAGCTCCTTCTGGCCAGCCAGGAGCGAACGGAGACGGGACGCGAGGGAGATTCCAGTCGGCATGGTTCCAATCATAATACTCGGCATCCGGACAACCAGATGGAGAGCCCTCCGGATGCAGTGTGCAGTTCGTAGAATCTATCTTCGTGAACCGTTCTCACGACTCTCAGGCTGTGGCGATGCCGCCACTGGAATCGTCACCAGTCGCCGAGCACGTGCGGGCGGGGCGTCAAGTGCTCATCGAGGCGATGCTGGCTCGCGCTGATTGGACCCCAGATCCACCCGGATGTGTGGCGACATTTGTCGAGCATCCTGCCGATAGGCGACAATCCCTCCCCGTCGCCATCGTTTGGGAGCACCGATTCGCACTTCATTATTGGGCGAAGTGGCGATTCGACGAAAGTGTGTGCCGACGGTGCCCTGACTTTGTCACCGTGGACTTCCATAACGACTTGGGTACCGAGGGGGACATCGAGCCAGATGTGATTGCATCCTTTGATCCGACTGATTCTCGCATGACTCCCGCGTTCTGCTGGAGCATTCTCCATCCGATGAATGATGGCCAGATCTGCGCAGCAATGCGGCTGGATCTGGTCGGGCACGGTCACTTTCTGGTCAAGTCGCTTCTCGGCGTTCAAGAGACAAAGGTGATCGATCGCGACGGCCGAGTTCACAATGCCAGGTTCTACCGTCGAAGTGTGGACTTGCTGCGCGCTATCGAACGCGGAGCGATCTCGGCACCTGTCGTCCTTGATATTGATCTAGATTACTTCACTCGGACGAGCGCATCTCGTGCGTTGCATGACCAGGCCGCGCTCGGCTTTGATGCAGTCCGGAAGATCCTCGATCCTGAGGGTCCGCTGATGTCGCAGCTGCTTCCAATGGTGGTCGCGTGCTCGATCGCCTTGGAGCCAGAGTACTGCGGGGGTCTCGGGAATTGCCTGCGATTGCTGTGCGACGTGGATGAGATTCTCTTCGGAGGGAAGCTCCTCGGGAACGGTAGGCGGGCGAAGCGATGAGCTTTGCAGGAGGCCGCCCCTGGACAGCTGGCTTAAGCATGTCCGGTGCAGGTGTGCTACGTTCTGCGAGTGGAGCCGTCTACGCCGGAGCGATCAGCCTGCACGCTTCCGCGGGTCCGGGCCGAACACTTCAACAGTTCGGCCCAGATCCCGTACGGTTGCACCGTCGCGCACATCCGCGCCGCGATGAACGATTTCATCGAGTTCCTCGAGTTCGTCAATTCCCAGCTCTACTCGAAGCAGATTCCACGGCTCGAAGCGTTCTTGATGCCCGCCAATTTCAGCAGCATCGTCGGCGAATTCATGTCGGCGACGATCCCCAAGCACTGCGCTGACCTCGTCAAGAACCGCTACCACAATGGACACCCCGACCTCATACCCAAAGGCCAGTTCGAGCGTGACGCTGTGCAGCACAGCACCGACGGCATCGAGGTCAAGGCCTCACGCTATCTTCGCGGTTGGCAGGGACACAATGCAGAGTGCGTCTGGCTTCTTGTTTTCGTGTTCGAAGCCAACCGTGCCATCGACGCTGCCAACGGAGTAGCGCCAATGCCGTTCCGATTTCTCAAGGTGGTAGGTGCTCAGCTCGCGGAAGTAGATTGGCTTTTCTCGGGCCGTTCGGAGACGAGCCGGCGCACGATCACGGCCAGCGTAACCAACAGCGGCTTCGCCAAGATGGAGAGCAATTGGATCTATCGGCTCCCGCCGAATAGCGCAGGCTCCCCAGCGGAGTCGACGAGGCCGGACAGATCAGGAGTCGATTGAGCGCGCAGTCGCGGAATTGCGCCGACCGCAAGTTTGAAGTACTCCGGATGGCGCTCGAGGCCGATCGCCTGCACGCCGACCGCTTCCCCGGCTGCGATAGTCGAACCCGACCCCATGAACGGGTCAAGCACCACGCCTTCACCTAGCGGCAGCGACGCCCAGACGAGCCGCCGCATCAGTGACTGTGGCTTGAGACTGGGGTGTCCCGCAACGGCCCGTTCACGCTGCGGCGTTCGTTCGCTTTCGATCACGTCCTCGAATGGAAGGTCGTTCTTGTAGCGACGGAGGCCACCTGTCTGCCACTCGCGAAGGCAATCGCTGACCTTCAGCGACCCCATGGGCTTTCGAAAGATCCCCCAAGGCTCGTAGCAGCCCCGCGCCATTGAGCAGACTCCCGGAAACTCCTCCTCGGCGTTCTTGGGTCGATCACCGCCGCGCAGAGTGCGCACGAGCCGGATCAGTTCGCCACGGAACTCAAGGCCGCCTTCGATCATCGCTCCAAAGATCAACTGGGAAACGAACGCGTTCGTTGCGAGGAGAACGTGGCCGCCAGGCCGTAGGACCCTGAGAGCCAGTGAACTCCACTCTTTGAAGAAGCAGCGGAGGCGCTCCCGCTCTTTGCCATCGAGCGCGGTGAACCGGGGAAGTGGGGAACGCGCGTGACCGTCGAAGGAAGGCGGAATGCGCCAGATGCCACCCTTGCCGCTGGCGCGCTTCTCCAACTGATCGGTGTCGAACTCCTTCACGCCGTAAGGCGGGTCCGTCACGATGGCGTGGATTGCATTCTCGGGGCAACGAGCCATCCACTCGAAGCAGTCCGCGTGGACTGCCAGTGAGCGGCCGATTGTGCGTGACGGTAGCCCGAAATCGAAGGTGCCGATGAGCGACTCGGGAGGGGACGCCTCGCGAGGCCTCGAACTGTTGGCACATGAAGGCAGAGTGGTGGGCACGCGCAAAAGGTACGGGTTCTGTTCGGGTTCGTCAAGGCCGCCGTCGTGTCCATTCGCACCACTGCGGCGCCGTCATTGTCGCCCCCCGCAGCTGTTCTGTCCACCTTCGAGCCCGTTTCTCCGCCCGAGTCCGAATCCAGTCGTGCCGGACATGCGTCGGAATCACGGCGTACATCCCAGATAGCCACCGTTCGCCCTTCACCCCGCAGTCGCAGGCTGATGCCCGCGGCCCAGGAGTCGCCGCATGTCTGCAAGGTCGCAGCCGGACATCGCACCTTCCGATCGTCTTCGAGAACTCGCGAGCATCCTCGCGGCCGCAGTCGTCCAGCGCATGGCGCTCGACCGGCGGATCACACCTCCGGTGCCCGGAATCTCGCAGGAATCCTCTGCAAGTGGCCTTGAGGTTCCGGCGCCCTTGCCGCTCAGTGTGGCAGACCGTACCCGCGGGTGAACGATGCGGGTGGCAAGGAGACCAAGTACATGATCATCGATATCGAAACAGAGATCGCTGCACTCGAACGGATGACCGTCGGCGAGCTGCACGAGCGCTACGCGGAAGTCGTCGGCGAGAAGGCTCGAAGCCGACACCGCCAGTACCTCATCCGCCGCATCGCGTGGCGCATCCAAGCGAACGCTGAGGGCGGACTCTCGGATCGCGCGCTCCGACGCGCCGAAGAGCTTGCGAACGATGCCGAAGTGCGCGTGACGCCACCTCGCTCTGGTGCCATTCGCACAATCCCTCGTTCGCGCGAGATCCACGGCGTACCGACTAACCACGATCCCCGGCTGCCGCGTCCCGGCACTTCGATCGTCCGCGACTACAAGGGGCGTCGACTCGTCGTGAACGTCCTCGATGACGGCTTCGAGTGGGATGGCCAGCACCTCCCCTCGCTGTCGGCCGTCGCGAAGTTGATCACAGGCTCCCACATCAACGGCTTCCGCTTCTTCGGTCTGGAGAGGCCGCAGTGAGTCGCCGCATGGCCGCCGTCGCGACGAACACGAAGCGCATGCGCTGCGCCGTCTACACGAGGAAGAGCACCGAGGAGGGGCTCGACCAGGAGTTCAACTCTCTCGACGCCCAGCGCGAGAGCGGCGAGGCGTACATCGCCAGTCAGAAGACAGAGGGTTGGACCTGTCTTCCGGCGCGTTACGACGACGGTGGATTCACGGGCGGCAACATCGAGCGGCCCGCGCTCCAGCGACTTCTCGCCGATATCGCGTCCGGGGCGATCGACTGCGTGGTGGTTTACAAGGTCGATCGCCTCAGCCGGTCGCTCCTCGACTTCACGAAAGTCATGGAGACGTTCGAACGCCACGGCGTGGCGTTCGTTTCGGTGACGCAGGCGTTCAATACCCGTGACTCGATGGGTCGCCTGATGCTGAACGTCCTGCTCTCTTTCGCGCAGTTCGAGCGCGAGATCATCGGCGAGCGCATCCGCGACAAGATTGCCGCGGCGCGCCGCCGAGGGAAGTGGGCGGGCGGAAAGCCGATGCTCGGGTACGAGGTCGATCGCTCAGGACCGAGCCCGCGCCTCGTGGTGAACCCCGAGGAAGCGTCGCGCGTGCGGACCATCTTCGAGCTGTACCTGGAGAAGGGCTCGCTCCTGCCGGTGGTCGAGGAGCTCGATCGCCGGAGGTGGACGAACAAGGTCTGGTCGACCCAGAACGGCAAACGCCTCGGCGGTCGCCCGTTCGACCGGCCGTCGCTGCACCAGCTTCTCACGAACCCACTGTGCACCGGCCAGATTGTCCATAAAGGGGAGCGGTTCCCGGGTGAGCATGAGGCGATCGTGTCGGAGGCGACGTTCGCGCGAGTGCAGAAGCAACTCCATGCGAACGGTCGTTCTGGCTCGACCCCGGCTGCCTCCGAGAATGGTGCGATGCTCAAGGGTCGCCTGCACTGCCGAGCGTGCGGCTGCGCCATGGTGCATGTGCTCTCGGGCCGAGGCACGAAGCGCTATCGGTACTACGTCTGTTCGAAGGCGAACCGAACCACTCGAGCGAACTGCCCGTCACCATCGCTGCCTGCGGCAGAGATCGAACGCGTCGTGCTGGAGCAGCTCGCGGTGGCGCTGCGTCAACCAGCGATCATGAACGCGGCAGTCGCGTCGGCGCGGGAGTCTGACCGCGCCGTCGGCGTGGCGGATGTGACGATGGCGCTTGACGACTTCGAGTCGCTGTGGGCAGCGCTCACGCCACGCGAGCAGACGCGGGTGCTTGATCTCGCGATCGACCGCGTCGAGTACGACGGCGCGGAGAGCAGCGTTGAAGTCATGTTCCATCCGACGGGCGTGACCGCGCTCACCAAGGGATCACTGGAGGAAGCCGCATGATGGCACTACGAGCGAAAGTTCACCTCACTCGCACGAGCGGTGGTCGGGTTGTCCTCGCGGATGAGCCGGCACCCGCAGAGAAGGTGCTGCCGCCTCGGGTGCCGCGCGTGGCGCGTCTGATGGCGCTTGCGATCCGCTTCGATCGGCTCCTGAGAGACGGCTCGGTGGCGAGTCTGTCGGAACTCGCCCGGCTCACCCGGATCACGCAGCCTCGCGTGACGCAGATCCTGAACTTGACCCTGCTCGCCCCGGACATTCAGGAGGAGCTGCTGCACTGGGGCAGCGCCAGGACCGGTCGCGACCGGCTCAACGAAAGGCGGTTGCGGCCGATCGTGGCCCACACGGATTGGAAGGAACAGAGGTCAGCGTGGCGGCGCGCCGCTCAAGTGGTCTGACCCGATCCCAGCACGAGCTTCGCGACAACGACAGTACCGTGCATAGGGACATGCGCCCGAAAGTCGAGCTCGACCCGACGCTTCAGCTCGTTGCTTGAGATGACACCCTCTCCGTCGACCCGAATGCGCCGCGGCGTTCCCCGCAAATCATGGCAGGTAACGAGGAAGGTAAGGCCAAAGACCTCTCCTTGGAATCCGATGACACCGTTCGCGTCTTCGAGTGAAAGCACGCCGATGTGGCCGATCGCGGTGTCGAGCATCACTTCCGTGTGCAGGGTTGCGCGCAGGTAAGGGAACATCCTGATGTCGGCCGCCTCGACTCCCATCGCGTAAGCCGCGGCGGCGGGCATCACGGCGCCACGGTTGGCGGCGACGAAATTGCACCAGGTCTTTGTCATCCAGCGCGCAAGCTGATCGAACGGAAGTTCGATCACGTTCGGGCCGCGCCACAGCGCTCCCGGGCGGCAGACATCGCTCTCGTCTGCCACCGCTTCGATGGACCGCTTGAGGCGGATCGCCTCCATATCGAGCCCGCTAGAGACCTCGTGGTTGTGGCGCTCGCAGAGCATGTTGCTCAGCGCCGTGGACCACGGGATGGTGCGGGTCTCGTTGCCACAGAAGGTCATTCCTCGCACGTCGACTGACGGTCCAGTGGCAATCCCACGCGGCACCCAATGCTCGCCGGTGATTGCGCCGCGGCATGGCCCATGTCCCTTGGCCCAACAGTCCATGCTCGAACCCTAGCGGAATGGGAGCTGCGAGGTCGACCACCGGCGTGCCCGTTTGAAGGCGAGGCAGGCATCGGCAATACTGTCGCAAGATCTGTCTCAGTCGGGGCTTCGGCTCCGGTGGAACGGGTTTCCGGAGTCCGCCCATCGGCCACAACCGTCTTCAGTTCCCGCCTGATACCTCGAAGTGGTGGCATGTCGTCGAGGCACTCGCGCTCGGCGAGGATGTCGCGGCTGTCGCTGAGGCAACGCTTGAGGCTGCCGAGCGCGGTCTCGAACTTGCTGGACGGGACAGAGGCGTCGCGTACTCAGTCTGGCTACTGGCGAGGATCGTCGCGGCGGCACGCAAGGGTGATTTCGCCAGCGCGCTTCGCGAGTGCGCGATCGATGTCTCCAACGATGCGTCGCTCACGGATGTACTCGCAGGATTCAGTGACGCGGTCGATCGCCACCTGACGGCGAACCGAGCTCGCAACGACCTCGGCGAGATGGCGCAGATGGCGGCCATCGAGGCGATCAGCGCGACGGCAGGCGCCGCGCCCGACCTCCTGTGGAGTGATGCGGCAGCAAGCGCAAAGTCAGCTCTGGGCGCATTCGGGACCGAGGGGGGATTCAGAACGCTGACGCATGCGTTCTTCACTCGCTTCTTCGAACGCTATCTAACCTACCACCTGAGCCGGGAACTCTCGCAGCATGTCGGCCAGAACCAGCGGTTCGCTGACTCCGCAGCCCACAACGAGTTTCTCGACGCACTTCGGCAGCACAGCTCCCAGGTCACATCGATCGTTCGCGAGTTCGCGTCCGGTTGGTACGGCAAGTCCAAGTTCGAGACGGGACTGTCGGAAGACTCAGCTCGCCGTTTCGCGAGCTACTGCATCACGAAGATCCGCAGCGAGGTCCGACGGAGAGCCGCCGGATGAGCGCACCCCGCCTCATCCTCTGCGGCGGCGCTCGGACCTCGTCGAAGGCGAAACGCTGGACGGGCGCTCGCCCGATCAAGCTGTCGATCGGGAAAGGTGCCCGAGAGGTCCACCTGAAAAGTGGCGACATCCCGAACAAGCTTGTGGCGCCGCTTCCACCGAGAGCTCTCGATCTGCTCGAGATCGCGGCCTATGTCTACACGGCCGATCAGGCGGTCAGCCGCGGAGGCGACTCCTCTTTCGAGTACGGGAAGAAGTGGCGTCGCCATCTCCGCTTCGAGGTTCCTGTGCGAGATGTCGCGTTCTGGAATGCTCGCGCCACCTTGGAGGCGCTCACGTCGGCACTGGGGTTCCTGTCGGATGACGATTACGAATTCATCTTCGAGAAGAACAAAAGTCCCGCACCAATCGAGGCATACCTCCCATTCGCGACTGGCAAGGTCGAAGGTCCCCGGATCGAGGAAGTGATGTTGTTCTCAGGTGGCCTCGACTCATTCAGTGGCGCCGTGCAGGAGATCGTGGTCGGCCAGCGCCGAGTGGCGCTCGTGAGCCATGTCTCCACGAGTAAGGTCGGCAAGCCGCAGCGTGACCTCGTCACCGCTCTCGCCGCGCACGCGAAGTCTGGCCACGGGCCCGTCCACATTCCAGTTGGATTGAACAAAGGCAAGGATCTCGGCGTCGACAACACGCAACGCACACGGTCGTTCGTGTTCGCGACGATGGCGGGCGCCGTGGCGCGTGGGCTTGGCCTCTCGCGATTCCGCTTCTACGAGAACGGGCCCATTTCATTCAATCTCCCCATCGCAGCAGAACTCGTCGGTGGTCGCGCGAGTCGCACCACCCATCCCCTCACGATCAGGCGGTTGCGAGAACTGCTATCTCTCGTCTTCGAGGTTCCGTTCGAGATCGAGAACCCGTTCCTATGGCGAACTCGCACCGAGATTCTGGAGCAGCTCAGGACTACTGCCCTCGCGCCGCTCTGCGCGAAGACAATCAGTTGCGCCCACACGAAGGAGCGCACGACTCAGCACAGCCATTGCGGGCGCTGCTCCCAGTGCATCGACCGGCGCTTCGCGGCCATCGCCGCCGAGATGGGCAACGACAACGATCCTGTCGAGATGTATGCCACTGGACTCGACATGCGTTGCCGCGACGAGCTTCACAAGACGCTCGTCGAAAGGTATGTCGGGTCCGTGCTCAAGATCCGCTCGATCACCTCGGTGCAGGGCTTCCTCTCCCAGTTCGGTGAAGTTGGTCGAGTGCTCTCTTCGCTCCCCGGATCGACCGCCGCCGCCGCGGAACAGGTGTTCCAATTGCATCGTCGCCATGCCGACCAGGTGCACCGTGCTGTGGTAGCGCTCGTCAAGCAGGAGGCGAATCGGATCGTCGACGGCGAAGTGCCCCATGACTCACCGCTGGGAATCCTTGCGCGCCTTGCCCCGCCCGCGCCGGCTCTAAGTCCACCACCAGCTCTCGCTGACACCACCGATGCGTCATCCTCGGGTGCCGCGAACGGAAAGTCGGCCTTCTACAAGGCGCCCGCGGTCGACGAGGACGGCCTCCGTGCATGCTTCCGCGACAAAGGGTGCTTCCTCGGAAGCACAATCGAATTGAAACTGTTCCGGCGCCTCGCACTCCGTCCAGGCGCCTACCTCAGCATGGAGACCTTGCTGGCGGATGTCTGGGACGGAAACACGCGGAGAAGGAACACCGTGCACAAGTGCGCAAGCACCTTGCGCAAGAAGCTCCGCGATGCGGGTATGGGCGAGCTGCTTGACATCGATGGATCGCAGCGTGGTCACATTGCGATGAAGATCTCATCGGACGGTAAGAGCTAGTTCCATCGAGCGGTAAGTCTAGGTCCTCAGTGTGTGTGGCACGCGGCGAACGCGCCGCCCCGCACCACAGGGACCATCGATGTCGCTACCGAACAACCCGTCCGACCTCCTCACGCACCCCATCGTCAAGCGCGCGATCCGGAAGAAGGCGCGGGAACTCGCGCAGCGCCGCGAGTTCGTCGGCGACGACATCGCCGACATCGCAGGCGCGATCCGAATCCAACTCGCGCCAAGGCTCGCGAAGCTCGATCTCTGCCGTGGCGCGCTGCACGCTCTCGTGGCGTGCGCGATGCGGAGCATTGGTGCTTCGCTCATCAAGGAGCGCTACCGCGATTGCCGGCGCGTGGCGCTCAACACCTGGTCGTTCGATGCGCCGGACGCCCGTGGGCAACGGCGGCGCGCGGAAGCGATCACGGAGTCTGAGGCGGCGACGCGGCATGGCGGCGCGGCGCCCGACGCGATCGGTGCATTCATCACCCGCCAGTCGATCGAGCACGCGACAGCGTCGCTGCAGCCAGACCTTGTGATCGTGGTGCGGCTCCTGCGCGAGGACACACCGGCGACCGCCGCGCGGCGTCTCGGCATCTCGCGTCGGCAGATGCGCTCCCTCATCGCCGAGATCCGTGAGCACTTCATCCGCCACGGTTTCGGTCACTGAGCGGACAGCGCTCGGAATCGCGGCGTACATCCCAGATAGCCCCATCTCGCACCGCTGACCCCGGAGAACACATGCCACTGCTCGACACATTGATCACGACCACGACACCAGCGCCGCCGAAGGTCCTGCTGTACGGCGGCGCTGGAGTCGGAAAGACAACGCTTGCCCAAGGCGCCGACGCGCTTCTCATCGACTGCGAGAACGGCGCCGGCGCGATTCCAGGTCTCACGCGCACGCCGTTCATTCGAAGCTGGCCAGAGGCATTTGCATGGCTCAGTGAGATCGAGAGCAACGCTCCCGAAGGCCTGCGGGTCGTCGCGATCGACACGCTCGATTGGTTGCTCCAGCGCATCGTCGAGTTCGTTGTGATGGACCTCGACAAGAAGAGCCGCGGCGATGTGACCAACACTCTCTCATCCGCCCACGGTGGCTACTTCAAGGCGCGCGAGATCGTGCAGAACATCGTGAGCCGCGAGTTGCTGCCACTGTTGAACGCGATCACTGATCGCGGCATCACGGTGCTCCTGCTCGCGCATGCGGCCAACACAAAGATGACGACCCCCGAGGGGTTCGATGTGCGGCTCGCAGGCCCGGACATTCCGGGGTGGATCGCGCCGATGTTCATCGAGTGGGCCGACTGCGTGCTCTATGCATCGCGCGAGCCCGACGGGACTCGCATTCTCACGACCGAGTCAACGAGCACGATCACCGCGAAGAACCGATACGCGCTGCCGCCGCGGCTCGCGCTGTCATGGCAGGAACTCACCGACGCGATTGCGCACAACGCGCCGTCGCCAGCATCGACCAACTGACGCACTCTCAGGAGACACACACATGGCTCATCTCAACAACTTCGACGCGAACCAGATCGATCCCGCAGTTCAGTTCGATCCGCTGCCTGCAGGTCGCTACGCCGCCATCATCACCGAGTCGGAGATGAAGCCGACGAAGGCGGGCAACGGCCAGTACCTGCAGCTCACATTCCAGGTGATCGAAGGCGAGTTCCGAGGCCGCTTCGTCTGGGCAAGGCTCAATCTTGAGAACGACAGCGCGATGGCAGTGAAGATCGCGCGTGGCGAACTCTCGTCGATCTGCCGGGCGATCAGCGTGATGCAACCGCGCGACTCGGTCGAACTGCACAACATCCCGCTTGAGATCAGTGTCGGGCTCAAGCGCCGCGATGACAGCGGCGAGTTCACCAACATCATCAAGGGCTACGCGAAGCGAGGCAATCACGGCGGAGGCCATGGGCCAGCCGGCGCTGCCGTCGCAAGCGGGCCAACGGGTGGCGCTCCGCGCCAACCTGTGGCCGCGGGTTCGACGCCGCCGTGGAAGCGATGAGACGACGCGTACTCACCCTTCCATTTCCGCCGTCGGTCAATCGCTACTGGCGGCATGTCGGCCCGCGCGTCCTGTTGAGCCGTGAGGGGAGGAGCTACCGCGAACGCGTGTGCTCCCTCCTCGCGGCAGCGCGGCTGAGTCCCGACACATCAACCTTCCGGGGTCGCCTCGACATGATCGTCATTCTTCATCCACCCGATCGCCGGCGCCGGGACATCGACAACTCCATGAAGAGCCTGCTTGATGCGCTTGCGCACGCAGGTGTCTACGAGGACGACTCGCAGATCGACCATCTCACCATTGAGCGTGGTGCATGCGTTCCCGGGGGCTCATGCGCCGTCGAGATCGTGGAGACATTCTGAATGGAGCTTCGTCCCTACCAGCGCGATGCCGTCGACGCGGTGTGGCACCACATCGCATCGAGCAGCACGAACCCCGCCGTCGTCCTTCCGACCGGCTCCGGCAAGACGCATGTCATCGCCGAGATCTGCCGGGATGCAGTGACCAAATGGAACGGCCGCGTCGTCGTGCTTGCACATGTGAAGGAGCTTCTCGACCAGGCCGCGGACAAGCTGCGAGTGGTGGCGCCCGATCTTCCGATCGGCGTCTACTCGGCGGGACTCGGTCGTCGCGATCTCGGCTACGCGATCACGATCGCTGGCATCCAGTCCGTCTACCAGCGCGCCCATGATCTCGGGCCGCTCGACCTCGTCATCGTTGACGAGGCGCATCTCATTCCACCAGACGGCGAAGGGATGTACCGGCGCTTCCTGGCTGACGCGCGGGACATCTGCGACCACCAGCGCGTCATCGGCCTTACCGCCACGCCGTATCGAATGAAGACGGGCATGATCTGCGGTCCTGCGCCGGACCATGTGTTGAACGAGGTCTGCTTCGAGGCGGGAGTGCGCGAGCTGATCACGCAGGGATTCCTGTGCCCACTCCATAGCCGCGCCGGCAAGGCGATCGCCGACACCAGCGACGTGCATGTGCGCGGTGGCGAGTTCGTCGCGGGCGAGCTCGAGGACCTGATGGACAAGGACTCGTTGGTCGAGGCCGCCTGTGCCGACATGGTCGCGTCGACGCGCGACCGTCATTCGGTGCTGGTCTTCTGTTCTGGCGTGCGCCACGGCGAGCATGTCGCCGATGTCCTGCGGCGCAGGCATGCAGTCGATTGCGGCTTTCTCGACGGCAACACTCCGGCGAAGGAACGCGACGCGCTCATCAGACGATTCAAGGCGGGCGAACTCAAGTTCCTGGCGAACGTCAATGTTCTGACCACCGGCTTCGATGCGCCGAACGTCGACTGCGTCGCGATGCTGCGGCCGACGCTGAGTCCGGGCTTGTACTACCAGATGGTCGGTCGCGGCTTCCGAGTGCACCCTGGCAAGGCCGAGTGTCTCGTCATGGACTTCGGTGGCAACGTGCTTCGGCACGGGCCGGTCGATGCGATTCGATTGGCCGACCCGAACGCGGTCGCAGGCGATCCACCGGCGAAGCAGTGCCCGGATTGCGACGCGCTCATTCACGCGGCGTACGCCGTCTGCCCACATTGCGGTCATGTGTTCCCGCCGCGCCAGGTGGTGAAGCACGGCGCCGTTGCATCGGATGCTGATGTTGTCTCCGGCGCCGATGGTGTGTCGCGGATCGAGGAGCGCGTGAGCGAGGTCGGCTACCACATCCATTTCAAGCGCGACAGTCCGAATGCGCTGCCCACAATGCGCGTCGAGTACCGCTGCGGTTGGAACCGCTGGCATCGCGAATGGATCTGCTTCGAGCACCCACGGAATGGAATGGCGCGGAGGAAGGCCGAGGCGTGGTGGAGCAAGCGCTCGAACGAGCTCGTGCCGAGCACGGTCGAAGAGGCGGTCGATCTCGCCCGCGCCGGCGCGCTCGCACAGACGCTGAGCATCACGATCGAACGCAAGCCCGGTGACCAGTGGGACCGCGTCGTCGACCACAAGCTCGGTCCGAAGCCGCCGCGACTTGAGAGCGAGGATGGACTGCCCGAGACCGTGCCGCCGACGGGCGGCGATCAAGACTTCGGGGAGATCCCGTTCTGATGACGAGCAACGCACCGATCTCGGTGAACGGCTCGCTCGGCTCACATGCGCGCTCATGCGTTGCGGCCGGTCTGTGCGCGCTGCCCGCGCTCAGGCGCGGTGATGAGAAGCGCGTGGCGCTCCGGCGCTGGAAGACCTACCAATCGCGACTGCCGTCGAGTGACGAGATCGGCTCGTGGTTCAACGCCGATGCGTCCGGGGGAGGCGCGATGTGCCTCGTCTGCGGCGCCGTCTCGGGCAACCTCGAGATGATCGACTTCGATCTCGGTGGTGAGGCGTTCGATGCCTGGCGCGCGTCGGTCGAGGACAACGCCCCCGGACTCGTCGATCGACTCGTGATCGAATCGACTCCGTCGGGTGGCAAGCATGTGGTCTATCGATGCGAGGCGCCGGTGTCGGGCAACACGAAGCTCGCACAGCGCCGCATCGTGGTCGACGGCGCCGAGTCCGTCGTGGTCGGCGGCAAGACGCATGTGCCGCGCCAGGATGCGGCGGGCGTGTGGCATGTCATCGTCACGATGATCGAGACGCGTGGCGAGGGCGGCCTCTTCCTCTGCGCGCCGTCCGACGGCTACGAGATCACGCATGGCGATCTCTGCGCGCCGCCGCTCATCACGACCGACGAGCGCGACATCCTCCTCGGCTGCGCCTGGGCGCTCGACGAGTTGCCGAGGCCCATGGTCGACGGCAATGCGCAATCAAGCGGCAATCAAGAGGAAGCCAAGCGGCAAACAAGCGGAAGCGAAGGCGCACTGCGTCCTGGTGACGACTTCAATGCACGCGGCGATCCCCGGGAGTACCTGCTCAAGCATGGCTGGAAACGTGTCAGCGCCGGGGACAACGAGCACTGGTGCAGGCCAGGCAAGTTCGCCGGCACGAGCGCGACCCTCAAGGACCGCGTCTTCTATGTCTTCTCGACGAACGCGCCGCCGTTCGAGGCGCACAATGGCTACGCGCCATTCGCCGTCTATGCGCTGCTCGAGCATCACGGCGACTTTGCCGCGGCGGCATCATCGCTCGCTTCAGAGGGCTACGGCTCCGCTGACAACACGCACGGCGTTGATCTCTCGGCGTTCATCACACATGTGCCGCCTCAGGCAGAGTCGTCACTTGTGCCGGCGCCGCTTCCAGTGCGCGACCTCGTCGCGGCCTACCCGCAGCTGCGGCCTCCAGTGATTCACGGCCTCTTGCGGGAGGGCGAGACGATGAACATCATCGCGAGCCCGAAGACGGGGAAGAGTTGGCTCACGCTCGACCTCGCGATCGCCGTCGCAACCGGTCGCCCCTGGCTCGGTCGCTACGAGACCGTGCCCGGCAATGTGCTGATCATCGACAACGAGCTACACCGCGAAACGAGCGCGCACCGCATTCCGCAGGTCGCGCATGCACGCGGCGTCGCAATGCGCGAGATCGACGATCGCATCTTCGTCGACAACCTCCGCGGGCGGCTCCAGGACATCTTCACGCTCGCGCCCTACTTCGCCGCACTCGAGCCAGGGCGCGTCAAGGTGATCGTGCTCGACGCGTTCTATCGCTTCATGCCCGCAGGTGGCGACGAGAACGACAACGGCACGATGGCGAACATCTACAACCGCCTCGACGCCTTCGCCGACCGGCTCGGCTGCTGCTTCGTCCTGATCCATCACTCGACCAAGGGCAGCCAGTCGGGCAAGAGCGTGACCGATGTCGGCGCCGGCGCCGGCGCTCAAAGCCGAGCGACCGACACGCATCTCGTCCTTCGGCCTCATGAGGAACAAGGTGTCGTCGTGCTCGATGCGGCCGTCCGCTCATGGGCACCGATCGAGCCGACATGCCTGCGCTGGTCGTTCCCCATCTGGACCGTCGATGACGCGCTCGATCCCGAGGCCCTCAAGCCAGAGCGACCAGCAAAGCGCAAGCAGCCCAAGGAAGACGAACCCAAGGCACCGAAGGCAGTCACCTGGACCGTTGAGCGGTTCGTACAGGAGTTCATCGGGAGCGAACCGGTAACGCTTCCAGAGCTTCGAGAGCTCATTGACGATGTCTCCGACTTGCCGTGGCGTCGTGCAGGCGATTTCGTCGGCATCGCCGAACGGCGTGGCTTGATCAGCCGTGTCCGTCTCCCTGGCCGTGGCGGGCCGATCGGCTTCGTCATTGGTGGTGATGCGAACGTTGGGGGTGACGCATGACGGTGGCCCGCAGCAAGTCGCGAACTAACTGCGCGCACCCGAATCGGGTGGTTCGCTGCGCGCAGTTGGTTCGTTCAGCCACCGCGAACTGCGCGCACCCCATCGGCGCGCTGCGCGCAGTTCGACCCGTTATCGGGGCGCGAGCCAGCGAACTAACTAACTGCGCGCACCCCCCCATACCCCCCCGGGGTGCGTGCGGCCAGTTGGCCGCAGCACCCGAACTAACTGCGCGCGCGCTTGAGGTTCGTGCGCGCAGTTCGAATGGTCGTAGGTACTACCAGCGCGAAAACTGCCCGAAAGGCACGTGGGAACAGTCGCCAATGGCGACTGACTTTATTTCAAGGTGCCGAACGCGGCGCGGTCGCCACCTGGACCACGACGGTCGCCCCCGTTGCGCCGGTGGCGCAGGGTCGCCCAGTCGTCGCGAGTTGGCCAAGGTTGGCCCCCTTGGCGGCGTCGTTCGCCAAGTGCCGATCGCTTCGGGCGCGCCGAGGGACGATCGCGGAATGACAACCCCCCGCGAATCGGCGGCCATGCATCGCATGGCCGAATCCCTCCTCGAGTTGTTGGCCGCCATTGAGGACGGCCGCGTGCAGCGTGAAGCGGAGCGCGAACGAGATCGGCAGCGTGCGGCGCTCGCGACGACACGCATGCATGCGCCGCAACCCGGAAAGACTGAACCGCTGCTCGTGGACGCCAAGGAAGCGGCGCGTCAACTCGGCATCGGCATCCGAACGCTTCATCGACTCAGCGCACCGCGCGGCCCCATCCCGACTGTCGCCATCGCAAGCCGCGTGCTTTACGCCGCGTCCGACCTGAAGCTCATCGCCGTTCAGCGGCGCCTCGAACAGGACGACTACGGAAAGGACTCCCCCCGATGAAGATCGAACTCCGTCCGCTCGCTGACATCAAGCCCTACGAGGCGAACCCGCGCATCAACGACGACGCGATCGATGCGGTCGCGACATCGCTGAAGCAGTTCGGGTTCCGCCAACCGATCGTGGTCGACACCGACGGCGTGATCGTCTGCGGGCACACGCGCTGGAAGGCGGCGCAGAAGCTCGGCCTCGAGAAGGCACCGGTGCATGTGGCCCGCGATCTCACGCCCGAGCAGATCCGCGCGTACCGCATTGCGGACAACAAGACCGCCGAGCTCGCCGAATGGAACATGGATCTACTCGCGATCGAGCTCGATGCATTGCGGTCGATCGATGTCGATCTCGCATCGCTCGGGTTCGACGCAGATGAGCTCGCGAAGATCTTCGCGGGCGACATGAAGGACGGGCTCGCCGACCCGGACGATGTGCCGTCGCCACCTGATGCTGCGACCACGCAGCCCGGCGACCTGTGGGTTCTTGGTGATCACCGGCTGCTCTGCGGTGACAGCTCGTCAGTTGCGGATCTCGATCGCCTGCTTGATGGCCAACCGATCCATCTCGTCAACACGGACCCGCCGTACAACGTGAAGGTCGAACCGCGCTCGAACAACGCGATCGCCGCAGGCCTCTCATCGTTCGAAGGTACGACCCGGGGGCATCACCAGAAGTTCGACAAGGCGCGGAACCCGGGATCGAAGGCGACTCATCGACAGCTCCGCGCGAAGGACCGTCCGCTCGCGAACGACTTCGTGACTGACGAAGCGTTCGATGAGCTGCTCGATGCGTGGTTCGGCAACATGGCGCGCGTGCTATTGCCGGGGCGCGGGTTCTACATCTGGGGCGGCTACGCGAACCTCGGCAACTACCCGCCATTCCTCAAGAAGCACGAGCTGTACTTCTCACAGGGCATCGTCTGGGACAAGCAGCATCCGGTGCTCACGCGCAAGGACTTCATGGGCGCGTTCGAGATCTGCTTCTACGGCTGGCGCGAAGGCGCCGCGCATCTCTTCCTCGGTCCGAACAACGCGACCGACCTGTGGCATGTGAAGAAGATCCCGCCGCAGAAGATGGAACATTTGACTCAGAAGAGCGTGGAGCTCGCAACGCGCGCCATGCAGTACTCCTCACGCGCTGGAGAAAACGTGCTCGATCTGTTCGGAGGGAGCGGATCGACGCTCATCGGCGCCGAGCAGACTGGTCGTCGCGCGTTCCTGATGGAGCTGGACCCGCTGTACTGCGATCTCATAGTCGACCGCTACCAGAGATTCACCGGGAAGCACGCGGTGCTCGAGCGAACCGGCACATCGCCGATTCCGATGAAGGCGCGCGAGGAGGCGATGCGATGAGTCCTCGACCTCGACCGCGAGGCTATGTGACCGTGCTCGGCTACCGCCGCATGATGACGCGCGAGCGGAAGCTGAAGTTTGAACATCGACTCGTGTGGGAGGCGCACCACGGGCCGGTTCCGCCCGGCAAGGAGATTCACCACATCAACGGCGACAAGCTCGACAACCGGATCGAGAACCTACAGCTCATGAGTCGGCTCCACCACAAGCGCATCCACAGCGGCTGCGAACTTCGCGACGGCGTCTGGTGGAAACCGTGCCGCCGATGCGGTGTGCTCAAGCCGGAGACCGCCTTCTACTGCTACCCGGGTCGCACAGGGCTGATGAGTCGCTGCAGGGAGTGTCACATCACTGGAGTGGTCGACGCCAAGCGACGGCGGAACGCACGTCAGAAGCTCGCGACTGAGAAAGCGCCAGCAAGTGCTGGCGCGGGAGCGAGCGCTTGATCGTGATCGCGTCAGACCGCTGGCAGTCCGGCCTCGCGTCTGAACGCGGCGGTCGCGGCGTCGATGCTGAAGGATGGCATCCTCGAGAGGCGAAGGTCGATCCCGCGCTCATGCAGAAGCCCTGCGCGCTTCATGAACTCGACCGCCACCAGGCATCGCGTCCATGTGCGGCCCGAGGGCGCGACGAGTTCGTCGACGACGAACCAGCCATTGCCGTGCGGGTCGGCGTCATCTGTGATCGCGATGGCGACCTGCTCGATGTCCTCGATGTCGCAGACGTCGATGTCGGACTCGCCGTTTCGGTCACGCGACCTGCGGATGAACATGTCGCCATCGAACTCGTAGGTCGGCGGTCCCGTCTCCTCCGCGAAGGTGATCGCACGCTCGAGTGCGTCCCACTCCTCCGCCGTTTCCGAATCGTGCCGCCGCGCCTCGGCGAGTTCGGTCGCAGCCGCGAGGAGCATCTGCATGGCGTTCTCGGTGCGCAACAGTCAGCCCGCCTTTCCGTTGAAGGCGAAGAGTCCGCGGTCTGTCTTGGTGAATCGCGCGTCCGTGCCCTTCACCTTGATCTCTCGGACGATCGCGGCGTAGAGAGTTGCGTGCGGCGTCTTGCCGCCCGGGCTCGTCCAGAGTTCGCGCTCGGCCATCGCGGTGATCAGGGCACCTGCAGTCATCGGCTCCTTGGCACCGGCCAGCACCTGCGCAGCCGCATCGAGCGCGCTCGTGCGCTTCGGCTTTGGCTGCCGCGCCGTCTTCGTTGCCTTCGTCGGCGCGCCATCGAGCTTTGCGATGCGTTCGCCGATCTCGGCCATCGCGGCCTTGCGCAGCTTCGCGCCGCCTGCCGCGGCCTTCGTGGTGCTCTTCTTGCTCGCGGACTTCGTGCTCTTCGTCTTCTTCGTGGCTGTCTTCACGTTGCTGTCCTTCATGCGGGCTGTTGGGTGAGACTCGGCACCGCGCCCGCGTGCGGCTGGAGTTGGTGGACGCTTCGCACATGGCGCGAGCGTGTTGATCGTGACTCGCGTCTTGCTGAACCCGATGACGAGTTCGTGGCCGCGCTTCAAATCGTCAAGCAGCGGCTGGTCGCGCGCGGTCAGCGGGATGAGTTCGCCGAAGTCGTCAAAGCCGACGAACGCGTTTGCAGTCTCAAACGCTTCGGGATCGACCTCGGGCTCCATGCCGTCGACGAACGCGCAGATGCACCCGGTGCCGGGCGCCGGATGCTTGATGTCGTCGTGGCAGAGGTAAACGCCGTGGTCGTGCGCGAGCATCAGCGGCTTGCCGCTCGTGATCGCTGCTTCGACGAGGCGCAGGACGAGCGCCGGGTCTTTGAATCGAAGTCGTGGCATCGTGGTGTTTCCTCAGCGCCCGGACTTGGTGCGTTGCTTTCGTTCGGCCGCACGCCCGGCCTCGTAGGCGGCCATCAGTGCCGCCTCCACGCCCCAGACGGAGACATCGTGGAAGTCGAGGCTGTCGCGCATGCGGCGCTCCAGCGTCTCGATGAAGAGTTCTCGCTTGGCGATCTCGCGGATCGCGGCGTCTCGAATGGCATCGGTGGGTGGCGTCTTCATGGTGGTCCTCAGTTCGCGTCTGCTGCGGCATCCGCGTCATCGAGGAAGGCCTCGATCTCTTCGCGGCCCATGCCGCTGATGAATGCGACGGTGTCGATCAGGTCGCTGCGGACCTTGCCGAGGTTGCCGGGGAAGCCCCAGTTGTTCGGCGCGGCGCTCGCGCGCTCGGCGTGCTTCGCGAGTTCCATTTGCAGCACATCGATCAAGCGTGCGATGTCGTTCTGTTTCGCGGTCATCGCCTCGCGTGCTGTGGTGGGTACGGACGTCATGGCGTTCTCCTTGGTTCGTGGTGCGTGGCGTCAGGCCTTTGCGGCGGCGTCGAAGGCCTCGGCGAGAAGGTTGAAGTGGCGGGCTGCCTCTCGCGTCGCTGCGAGCGCTCCGATCGCCATCTCGACCTCGGTGGCGCGCGTCTGGAGGATGCCGCAGGTGTTTGGCATTCGACCTGCCTGCAGCGCGCATGCGGCTTCGTGCAGGTCTCGTCGAGCGGCGTCGATCGCGTCCTCGCATCGCTTGCGTGCATCGGCTTCGAGCGCTGCGAACTGGCGCTTGGCGTGTTCGGCTTCGAATCGCGTGGTTTCGTTGATCTGCGCCATGGCGTTGTCCTTCGTTCGTTCCTCGCGTTCGCGCCTCGTCGTTCGGGCATCTCGATCGCGTTGGCGACATGAGGGCATGACATCGCCAACCCATCAAGGCAACTGGGCGAACACCTCGCCGGAATGCCGCAGATGTTTCGCCACCGGAACGCCCCCCGCGCCCCCCACGCCCCCCACGCGCCCCCTTGGCGGAAGGTCCGAGGTGTTCATGGCGACTCGCTGCGAACTGGCCGAACCGTGGCGAAGGAACACTGCATGACCGACACGCCGAAGAAGAGCCCGGCCGCACTTGACATCGATGACCTCGTGCGGCTGTTGCGCGCCTCCGGCTCGCAGCATGCAAGCGCCGAGCGCGTCCGCGCAGACATCGACATCGGTGCGCCGACGAATCGCGACGGCTCGCTCAACCTCGTGCACTACGGCGCGTGGCTCGTGCGCCAGGTGCTTGCATCGGAGGCCGCTCGTGGCAACTGATGTCAGACGCCTGCGCGCGGGCGAACTCTGTCGCCTGCTCAACTCGACCCCGCTCGGCGAGTGCCTTGGTGAGCGCCAGTTCCACCGGCACCGAAACCGCGCGGGGCTTCGCATCGCAGCCGACGGTGATCCGCAGCGCATCAATCTGCTGCGCTATCTCGCATGGCTCTTCGATCAGCGCCACGCTCCCCCGGAAGCAGGTGACGGCTCCGTCACTTCCGGGGCCGGGGCGGGCTACGAAGCGCACCGCGATCGAATGCGGCTCCGCGCATCGCTCGAGTCGATCTCGGGCCGCGACATCGGTGAACTGCCCGCGGTTCAGAATGCAACGCGCCGGAACGACTGCGAGCGCAACTTCCGTGGCTTCTGCGAGCGATATCTGCCGCAGACATTCCACCTCAAGTGGTCGCCGGACCACCTGAAGGTGATCGCGAAGATCGAGACCGCTGTGCTCGATGGTGGACTCTTTGCGATGGCGATGCCGCGCGGGAGCGGAAAGACCTCGCTCTGCGAAACGGCATGTCTCTGGGCGCTCCTCTACGGGCATCGCGCGTTCGTGGCCCTGATCGGCAGCGACGAGGACCACGCCGCGAACATGCTCGACTCGATCAAGGCCGAACTCGAGAACAGCGATCTCCTGCTCGGCGACTTCCCCGAAGTCTGCTTCCCAATTCGCAAGCTCGAGGGAATCCACCAACGCGCGTCAGGCCAACTCTTCCGGGGCAAGCAGACACACATCGGCTGGACCGCACGTGAGCTCGTGCTCCCGACGATCGAAGGCTCGAGCGCTGCTGGGGGCATCATCCGTGTCGCCGGAATCACTGGTCGCGTGCGTGGGATGAAGTACAAACGACCTGACGGAGGCGCGGTGCGGCCGTCGCTCGTTCTCATCGACGATCCGCAGACCGACGAATCGGCACGAAGTCCGTCGCAATGCGAGACGCGCGAGCGAATCCTCTCCGGGGCGATCCTTGGGCTCGCCGGTCCCGGCAAGAAGATCGCGGGACTCATGACGCTCACGGTCGTGCGTCCTGACGACCTGGCCGACCGTCTACTCGATCGCGACAAGCATCCCGCATGGCAGGGCGAGCGGACGAAGATGGTGTATTCGTTCCCGACAAACGAAGCGATGTGGTCGCGCTACGCGGAGCTGCGTGCTGCTGGTCTTCGCGCTGACGCTGGCATCGTCGGTGCGACCGCGTTCTATCGCGAGAACCAGCTCGCGATGGATGAAGGCGCCGTGATCGCCTGGCCCGAGCGCTTCAACCACGACGAAGCGTCAGCCATCCAGCACGCGATGAACCTGCGCCTTCAAGGTGAAGCAGCCTTCTGGGCCGAGTATCAGAACGAACCGCTGCCTGAGACCAACGCGATCGACGACGACCTGCTCACTGCGGACGAGATCGCGGCGAAGACGAACGGTCACGCGCGACGAGAAGTGCCGATCGGATGCACTCGACTCACGATGTTTGTCGACGTCCAGGGTAAGGCGCTCTTCTGGATGGTCGCTGCGTGGGAGGACGACTTCACCGGCTACCTCGTCGACTACGGCACCGAGCCGGATCAGAAGGTGGCACCCGGCGCCCACTTCACTCTGCGCGACCTCAGGTTCACGCTCGCCGACATCGCACCTCGCGCCGGCCTCGAGGGCGCTGTCTACGCCGGGCTCGAACGCCTGATCGAATCGACTGTCGGCCGCGAATGGCGCCGTGACGACGGCGCGATGGTCCGCATCGACCGATGCCTCATCGACGCGAACTGGGGCGCATCGACCGATGTCGTGTATCAGTTCTGCAGGCAGAGTTCGCACGCGGGCATCGTGATGCCGAGTCACGGTCGCTATGTCGGCGCCTCCAGCATTCCGTTCAGTGAGTATCGGCGGAAGCGTGGCGACCGTGTCGGCCTCAACTGGCGCGTGCCGACGATCACGGGGCGCCGCGCCGTACGGCATGTCGTGTTCGATACGAACTACTGGAAGAGCTTCATTCACGCGCGCCTCGCGGTGCCGATGGGCGATCCGGGCAACCTGTCGCTTTACGGTCGCGGTCCCATGCTGCACCGACTCCTGGCCGACCACCTGCTCTCCGAGTACCGAGTACGAACCGAAGGTCGTGGTCGCACGGTTGATGAATGGAAGATGCGAGTCGATGGTCTCGACAACCACTGGTTCGACTGCGCAGTCGGCACTGCGGTCGCGGCATCAATGGAAGGTGCGGTGCTCTTCGGGACCGGCGCGTCGATGCCTGCGAAGCGGCCGCGCCTGAAGCTGTCCGCGATCCGGAGGGATCGATGAACCAGCGCCAAGCGAAAGAGACGGTGAAGGGCGATCGCGGCATTCGTTGTCCCAAGTGCGGGTGCGGGCACTGGCGCGTGATCTACACGCGCTCGGCCTGGGGTGGCAGGCTGATCAGACGGCGCGAATGTCGGAACTGCGGCAAGCGGATCACGACCACCGAGTACGCGGGAGCGGCGGCCAGCCGCGGATAGGCTGGTCCCGACGCATGCCAGCCGGCGACCTTGACACACTCCCCGTGCGCCAGTTGCTCGCTCAGTACGCGGATATCGTCGAAGCGCTCCGAAGGAGAGGGGTGACTCGCAGTTCAAACAACCCGGTCGCCGACTACACCGAGCATCTGGTCTGCCTGGGGCTCGGCCTTGAGCGGGCACCTAACTCGCGAGCTGGCCATGACGCCACCGATGCGGAGGGTCAGCGCTACCAGATCAAGGGGCGCCGACTGACGCCGCAGAACCCATCGACCGAGCTGAGTGCGATTCGAAGGCTCGACACGATGCCATTTCACTTTCTGGTGGCCGTTGTGTTCCGACCCGACTTCTCTGTGGACTACGCCGCCCAGATTCCCGTTGCCGTCGTTGCGGCGAGAGCGAGATTCACTGCGCACACGAACTCGCACCGGTTCCACATGAGGCGGAGTGTCCTCGACGAGCCCCTCGTTCTGGACATCACATCTCGGATCGCATGTCTACCGGTGTAACGATCTGCTGCCACTCGTGACAGGAGCGGACAGCGCGCCGAACCACGGCGTACATCCCAGGTAGCGGCCCCGCGTATTCGCGCGACACGGCCGCGACGGGAGTCGTCGTGGCCGAAGATCTCGAACAGAAGATCCGTGACGCAGCCGCTGGGCCCGCACGCGCCTCGAATGAGACGGGTGCGGTCGAACAGCAGCCGCTTGGCGAGCTGATCGATGCCGATCGGTATCTCGCGTCGAAAGAAGCCGCGGAAAATCCCCGCAGGGCGCTGCGCTTCACGAAGCTGGTGCCGCCAGGAGCGGCTGGCTGATGGGCTTCTTCCTGACCATGCTCGGTCGGCTCGCGGGCACTGACCGCGCGCGTGCCACTTCTGCCCCCGGCACATCTGGCCGACACCGCGTGATCCTTCGCGCGGGCTTCGATGCGGCGAAGACGACTGACGAGAACCGTCGTCACTGGGCCGAGGCCGATCATCTCTCTGCTGATGCCGCAGCGACACCTGAAGTGCGGCGCGTCCTGCGTGCGCGCTCGCGCTACGAAGCCGCGAACAACTCGTACGCGAAGGGAATCGTCTCGACGCTTGCGAACGACTGCGTCGGAACCGGCCCCCGGCTTCAGATGCTGACTGACAATCCGGCCGCCAACGCTGCGATCGAAGCGGCGTTCATGCAGTGGGCGCGCGCGATCGATCTCGCCGGAAAGCTCCGCACAATGCGGATGGCGAAGGCCGTCGATGGCGAAGCGTTCGCGCTGCTCACCACGAATCCCGAGGTCCAGAGCGAGGTCATGCTCGATCTGCGGCTCATCGAGGCCGACCAGGTCACGACTCCCTCGATGCGTCTCTGGCAGCTCCCGAACAACTCTGCCGTCGACGGCATCGAGTCCGATGAGTACGGCAACCCGACCTTCTTCCATGTGCTGCGTGCACATCCCGGCGCGCTCTTCGGCCTTCCCCCCGGAGTCAGCGAGTTCGATCGCGTGCCAGCCTCAGGGATGGTGCATGTCTATCGCGTCGACCGTCCGGGGCAGTCGCGAGGCATTCCAGAGATCACGCCCGCGCTCCCACTCTTCGCGCAGCTCCGTCGATACACACTCGCGGTGCTCGGCGCCGCCGAGACTGCCGCCGACTTCGCGGGCATCCTCTACACAGACGCTCCCGCAGCAGGCGAGGCCGAGTCCATCGAACCGATGGACACAGTCGAACTCGAGAGCCGCGCTCTCGTCACCATGCCTGCGGGCTGGAAGATGGGGCAGGTCGACGCCAAGCAGCCGTCGACGACTTACGGCGAGTTCAAGCGCGAGATCCTCAACGAGATCGCGCGTTGCCTGAACATGCCGTTCAATGTCGCGGCAGGAAACAGCGCTTCCTACAACTACGCCTCCGGCCGCCTCGATCACCAGACCTACTTCAAGGCGATCCGTGTCGAGCGCAGCGAGTTCGAGTGCCGCGTCCTTGATCGCATCCTGAGCGAGTGGTTGCGCGAAGCCGCGCGCGCGCTGGGAATCGTGCCCGCACAACTGCGTGAAGCGATGCATGTGCCGCACGCGTGGTTCTGGGATGGCCACGAGCATGTCGATCCTGCGAAGGAAGCAACGGCGCAGTCCACGCGACTGACTTCACACACAACGACTCTCGCAGCCGAGTACGCCCGCCAGGGCCTCGACTGGGAGGAGCAGATCCGCCAGCGGGCGAAGGAGGTCGCGCTCATGGACGAGCTCGGCCTCTCTTCCCTGAGCGCCGCAGGAGTGGCGCGCGGCGATAGCAACGAACCCGACACGGAGGAGAGCGATGCCCTCGGCCCTCGCAACAACTGAGATCCGCGCGGTGCGCATGAGCGCACCGATCGAGCACTGGAGCGATGTTCAGGCACGCGCTGGTGACGGCGCCGATGCGAAGGCGCTCCGTCGCTTCGAGATGGTGGCCTACACCGGCGCCGCGATGGTGCTCGCTGGATGGGACGCGCCGGTCGTGATCGACCTTGCTGGGCTCTCGATCCGCGGCGCCGCGCGACCGATCCTCAAGGACCACTCGCAATCGATGATCGTCGGCCACACCGAGAGCGTGGGTGTCGAAGCGGGCCAACTGCGAGTCGCAGGACTCGTGAGCGGATCGGGCCGAGTCGCCAGCGAGATCGTCGAGAGCAGCCGGAACGGATTCCCATGGCAGGCGAGTGTCGGAGCGCGTGCAACGCGCACCGAGTTCGTGAAGAAGGGCCAGACCGCTTCGGCGAACGGCCGCACCTTCGAGGGACCGCTGCACATCGTGCGCGCCTCGACCTTGAACGAAGTGAGTTTCGTGGCGCTCGGCGCCGACGACGACACATCCGCGCGTGTCGCTGCCAACGCGGACAGAAACGGCATAGAGGACAGAAGGGACGACAACACCATGAGCACCGTCAACGACGACACCAACACGGCGACCGCAACTGCGGCGAACCCGACTCTCACCGCTGACGCGGCCGGAACCGCGAATGCAACGGCCTCTTCCGGCGCGGGAACGGACCCCGTCGCAGAGATGCGCGCGCGTGCAGCAGCCGAGGCAACTCGGATCGCGGCACTGCACACACTCTGTGCCGGTCACCCTGAGCTCGAAGCGAAGGCGATCGGTGAAGGCTGGTCCACCGAGCGCACCGAACTCGAAGTGCTCCGTGCCGCGCGCCCTGCGTCAGGCCTCGCCGCACCGAACATCGGTGCTGGCCGTGGCCCACTCACGCAGAAGGTGCTTGAGGCGGCCGCGTGTCTCTCCGCTGGTGTGAGCGAGAAGCGGTTGCTCAAGGACTTCGGCGAGCAGACTCTCGACTCCGCGTCACCGCTGCGATCGATCGGGCTCCGCGAGCTCGCCGCGAACTGCGCTCGACTCGAAGGCAAGCATGTGCCGGGCGTCTTCGGCGACGGTGCCGCGACGATCCAGGCCGCGTTCACCACTCTGAGTCTGCCGACGATCCTCGAAGGAACGATGCAGCGGACGATGCTCGAGGCGTACGAGGCGGTGCCTGTCGTCGCCTTCGACGTATGTCGCGTCGGAAGCGTGAAGGACTTCCGCGAGGTCACGCGCGTGCGACTGCTCGGCGCTGGCCGCTGGGAGAAGGTAGCGCAGGATGGCGAACTCAAGAACGGTCAGCTCAGCGAGCAGACCTTCAAGAACCAGGCCGAGACGCGGGGCATCATGCTCACGCTCACTCGGCAGGACCTGATCAACGACGACCTCGGCGCCTTCCTCGATCTGCCTCGTCAGGTCGGCATGGATGGCGCAGCGACGATCGACGATGAGTTCTTCCGACTGCTCCTCTCGAACCCCGGCACCTTCTTCGGTGTCGGCAACACCAACTTCCTCTCGGGCGCGGACACCGCGTTCGGAGTGGATTCGCTTTCCCTCGCACGCGCGAGCTTCCAGAAGATCAAGGTCGGTCCCGGCACTGAGGCAAAGGACAAGAAGCCGATCAACATCCGACCGACGCGATTGCTCGTCCCGGTCGAGGTCGAGACGGATGCGCAGGTGCTCATGGGCTCGGCGCAGATCCAACTCGACGGCTCGTCTGCGAAGACGAAGCTGCCGGTCGACAACCCGCACCGCGGCAAGTATGTGCTCTCGGTTGCGCCGCATCTCTCGGACACCTACTACTCGGGCAACAGCGCGAAGGCTTGGTATCTGTTCGCCGACCCGCGACTCGTGGCGGCGTTCGAGATCGTCTTCCTGAACGGGAAGCAGCAGCCGACGATCGAGCGCACGCCGACTCCGGCAAACACGCTCGGCGTCTCGTGGGCCGCCTACATCGACTTCGGAGTGCGCGAGCAAGACCCGCGCGGCGCGATCAAGGTCAAGGGCGAGGCCTGATTCACACAAGCCCCCGGACGGGCCGGGCGCGGTCCTCGTGATCGCGCTCGGCCTTCTGAACCAAGACATAGGAAGGACACATCCACATGGCTCGCTTCATTCATGAAGGCAACTCGATCGACTACACGCCCGGCGCTGATGTGGCTGCGGGTGCAGTCGTCGTCCTGGGCGAACTCGTCGGTGTCGCTGCGCGCGACATCAAGGCGAACAAGCTCGGCGCACTCGCTGTCGCGGGAGTCCATGACTTCCCGAAGCAGACCGGTGGCAGCACTGCGATCACCGCTGGTGCGCTCTGCTACTGGGACGCAGGCAATTCGCGCGCGACCACGAGCGCTGCAGCTGGTGCCAACAAGCTGATCGGCAAGTGTGTCATCGCGGCGGCTGACGCCGACGCGCTCGTGCGCATTCGCATGTCGCAGTAAGGCGCAGGAACTCGAACCCGCTCATGCCAGACCTCATCGCCAATGGAGCCGAGTGGCTTGCCGATCAGCGTCGCTCGCATCTCTCTCACGAGATCGAGTACCTGGCCGGCACCATCTCAACGAACATCGTCGCGACCATCGGTCGCACCGAGTTCGAAGTTGTCGGCGAGGGCGGCATCATGGAGCGCACCGAGTCGCGCGACTTCATCGTCGCGACGGGCGACCTTGAAGAGGCGCCTGCCCGCGGGGATCGAATCCGCGAGCCGCGTGGCGCGCTCGTCTATGTGTTTGAGGTCATGGCCCCAGTCCAGAGCGCGCCCGCCTGGCGTTGGGCCGACGCGACTCGCACCGCATATCGCATTCACACACGGCTCGTTGGTGTCGAGCCGACCCATGTGCCTCCACCGGAGATCATCACTTGAACGACATCGTTGCCATTTTCCAGATCATCGCGACTGTCGCCGCAGCTGGCGCGATCTTCATCCATCTCGGCCATCGCGACGAGCAGCTGAACACGCTGGCGCGGAGTGTGGACGAACTCCGCGTGGCTGTGGCCGACCTCGTGAAGACAACCGTCGCTGTGACCACCACGATTCAGCACTCGCAGCGGATGCATGAGGACACGGCGCGTCGCATCGATCGCCTGGAGCAGAACCATCGCTTCCAGTCCACCGGTTGCTCTGCGCCGTCTGGCTCAGGTTTGGAGCTTTAATCATGGCCTCACGCATCGCACTTGTTGCCGAGGCAGTCGCCACCGCGATCAACGCGGCCACGCTGCCAGTCTCCGTGACGGCGCAGGTCGCGTGGATGCCGTTCACCGATCGCATCGACGCTGGCGCACTCGCTTGCTGGGTCGTGCCATCGACGGAAACCCCGGCGAACCTCGGGCGTGGCCGGGGGCAGTACGACTGCGAGATCCTCGTTGCGCTCCAGAAGGCCGCTGAGGATGAAGCCGAGGTTGGCACTCTCGTCGCGGCTCTCGAAGCGATCAACGATGCGCTGTTTCAGCGAGCGCTTCCGCTTCCTGGCGACCCGAAACCAGGCGATGCCGCGTTCGTCTCCGCGCGCCTTGAGCCGGTGCTCGATCCCGATCACTGGAACAGGCTCAAGCAGTACACGGGTGTGATCCGCCTCATCTATCGGGTGTTCGCATGAGAGCGAACCCGATCGCATTCGAATTGACGGTGGGCACGAGCTATGTGCGTGCTTCGAGCGCACGATTGCTCGCGAGCGTGACGGTTGTGAACACGACTGCGGCGCGCACGGCGTACCTCTCGACCGATGCCGGTTCGACGCGCGCGTCCCTGCCAACGAATGTGCCGGTGCGCCTCGATCGCATCAACCTCAACGAACTCTATGTGGCCGCCAGCTCCAGCGGCACCGTCGTCTCCTTCTCCGGGAACTCACCTGCGGACTGAAATCGTCCGTTGTTGAAAGGACTCTCCGATGGCCATCCGGCTCGGACTCAACGCCAAGCTCTACAGAAACACCGGCACCTACGCCACGCCCGCATGGAACGAGATCGCGAACGTCAAGGACGTGACGCTGAACCTCGAATCCGGCGAGGCGGATGTGACCACGCGCGCGAACAACGGCTGGCGCGCAACGGCGCAAACTCTCAAAGACGCCTCGATCGAGTTCGAGATGGTCTGGGACACCGAGGACGCTGACTTCGACGCGATCAAGGACGCGTATCTCGGCAACACGACGCTCGAGATCCTCGCGCTGGATGGTCCTGTGAGCGGCGCCGGCTCCTCCGGCAATCAAGGTCTGCGTGCGACCTGCAGCGTGACCGCGTTCTCGCGATCGGAACCTCTTGAAGAAGCATTGAGTGTGAGTGTCACTCTCAAGCCTGCGTATGCCGCGAACGCACCATCGTGGTTCGAGGTGCCCTAATGCGCGCGTTCACTGACAACGCCGGACGCTCCTGGTCGGTCAAGCTCAATGTCGCTGCCATCAAGCGCGTGCGCGATCTGGCGAAGGTCGATCTTCTCGACCTCGCTGAGGGTCGCGTCATCGAACGCCTTGTGGCTGACCCGATCACTCTCTGCGATGTGCTCTTCGCGGTGTGCAAGCCGCAGGCGGATCTCGCGCAAGTCACCGACATCGAGTTCGGTGAAGCGATGGCTGGCGACGCGATCGAACACGCGTCGAAGGCGCTCGTCGAGGAGCTCATCCAGTTTTTCCCGAATGCCCGCGAGCGAGCGGCGCTCTCGCGGGTGATCCGAACGATGGACGCCGCGATGGATCGGGCAAGGACGCTCGTCGAGCAACGACTCGAGAGCGGCGAGATCGAACGCGCGATGACCGCGGCGATCTCTGGTCCGTTGTCTATCGACTTGCCGGAATCGTCGGCGTTGACCCCGACGGCCTGACGCTTCGCGAACTGGACTGGATGGCCGACGCGCACTTGGACGAGCGCTGGTCGCACACCGCATCACTCATGGCCCTCATCGCCAACATTCATCGCGACCCCAAGAAGGGCAAACGATTCACACCCGACGACTTCAACCCCCGCCCGCCCCGGAAGCCAGGAATGGGCACTACCCGGGATGCCCGCGGGCCACTTCCAAAGGCCGCAATCACCGTACTTCGCGACATCTTCTGCCCGGCCCCTGTTTCGGGGGGTCCGGGGGCAAAACGAGCTTCGGCTCAGAAGGGACATATATGAGGTATCGAAACTCGGTTCTGGCGCTCCTGTTCTGCATTGTGGCCATTCCGGGGGTGCTCGGGCTTCCCGGCTGCGAGGGCCTTCGCGATGTCGTGGCGGGTGCCGTCGGTGCACCGACCAGCAAGGATGTGAAAGCGACCGCCGACCAGATCGCGAAGGCGGATGAAGAGGTCGAGAAGCTCAAGGAGCAGAGGCTCCTGGCCGAGCGCGAGCAGGCGAAACTGAAAGGCGCCGAGGACAGGATCACCCAGCGTCGCGGTGTGCTCGAGCGGATGCAATCCGAATTGGCGGCCAAGCTCGCGACGGCGCCGCCGGAGGCGCGCACGATCCTGCTCGCGTCGATCAGAGAGATCGACGCGCAGCTCGAAGGACTCACGAACGAGTCAGCCGCCGTCGCGCGACTCCTGGCCGATTACGAAGAACAACTCGTCAAGGTCGAGGTCGCGGCAAGCAAGGCGAAGCGCGATCTCGCACAGGCTGAAGCGACTCTCGAATCCTTCGACGAAGCGACAGTTGCCGCGATCAAGCGCACGACCGCAGCCGTGAAGGGAATCGGCGATCAGGTCGGCAATCTCGGCGTGCCTGGCGCTGGAATGATCGCGGGCCAGGTGTCGAGTGTGCTCGAGACAGGACTGGCCGCGCTCCTTGGTGGCGGCTCGATCGGAACCATGATTGCGCTGCGCGGTCGCAAGAAGGCCCGCGAGCTCGAAGGCGAGCGCGATGAAGCTGTGGAGCAGCGCGATGGTGCTCGCCGAGTGATCGCGGTCACCGAGCGCTTCGGTATCGAGAACATCGCGAACGATCCGAACATCCGAAAGCAGGCACGCGCCGTGCTCGCCGGTGACGATGTCGCAAGGACAGAGTTCGCACTCGCGAAGGCGGGTTCCGGGGGGGCTTGAGCCATGCTCACGATTTCGATCGGTAAGAGCAAAGACTTCTTCTTCGATCGCGAGCGTGTCGTGCGAGCGATGGATGCCGCGACTCGCAAGGCGCTCTCCAAGGGAGGCGCCTTCGTGATGCGCGGTGCCCGCAAGTCGATCAAGGAAGGGAAAGTGCGTGCGCGCGGCCGTGCGAGAGAAGGAGAGACGCCGAAGGTCGTCGAGCGCGTCTCCCTTCCAGGGAGTCCGCCGTACTCAAGGACTGGCCTGCTCCGTGATCGCATCCTCTTCGCCGCAGCCCCCGCCCCCGGGAACGGGAGCCCAAACGTGCTTGTTGGTCCTGAGCGGATCAACAAGAGCACTGGCGCGCCCGAGACTCTCGAGTTCGGTGGCACGACGGTGGTTGAACGCCGCCGCAGCAAGGGAGGCGTCGAGCGCAAGTCCGTACGCATCGCGGCGCGACCGTTCATGGCACCTGCACTCTCTCGCGAGGCGAGCAAGTTGCCGGAGCAATTCAGAAACGCAGTCCTATCGAGAGGGTGATCTGTGGCTAAGGGCTCGGCGTCAGGCATCAAAGCTGGTCGCGCGTATGTCGAGCTTGGAGTCAACGACAAGCTCACGAAGGGACTGCGCGCTGCACAGGCACGACTGAAGGCCTTCGGTGGTGCCGTGCGCAACATCGGACTCGGCATGGTGGGCGCTGCCACTGCTGCCGCAGCACCTCTTGCTGCGAGTGTGAAGCTCTTCAGTGATGTCGGTGATGCGGTTGCCAAAGCGGCGGCACGCACTGGCATGAGCACTGAGGCGATGTCCGAACTTGGATTCGCTGCTGAGCAATCTGGCGCTGACATGGAGTCGCTTGAGAAGGGCGTCCGCATCATGCAACGCACGATGGTCGACGCAGCGAATGGAGCGGCCGGTGCCCAGGATGCGTTCGCGGCGCTCGGCGTCAGTGTGAAGGACCTCGAAGGCCTCTCGCCTGACGAGCAGTTCGCTGCGATCGCGGAACGCATCAAGGCAATCGACGACCCGGCGCGACGGACTGCTGCAGCGATGGACATCTTCGGTCGCGCCGGCGCTCAGCTCATTCCTCTCCTGGCTGAAGGTGCATCGGGCATCGAGGCGCTTCGCCAGGAGGCACGCGACTTCGGCATCTCGATCGGTGGCAAGGATGCGAAGGCAGCCGAGAGTCTCAATGACACCTTCAATCGAATGAGCAAGGCCGTTCGTGGCATTTGGCTGAACATCGGTGCGGCGCTCGCGCCGGCAGTGACCGACCTCACACAACGCATGGCAAAGATCGCGGCCGCCACGAGCAAGTGGATCGCTGCGAACCGCCCATTGATCGTGACGACTGCGAAGGTCATCGCGATCGTCGGTGCGGTTGGTGCCGCGCTCATTGCGGTTGGACTCTCGATCTCGTTCGCCGGGGCCGCGTTTGGGGGACTGGCGACCGCATTCGGAATCGCCATCAAGGCAGTGTTGCTCATGAAGGTGGCCTTCCTCGCGCTGGTGTCGCCGATCGGGCTCGTGGCCGTCGCAATTGGAGGCGGCATTGCGGCGCTCCTGTACTTCACCGGTGCGGGTGGCGCGGCTCTCGACTGGCTGCGTGACCGCTTCAGTGAACTCGGCGAGCGCGTGACCGCCGTGCTCGGGGCCATCGGTGATGCGATGAAGGCCGGAGATCTCGCGCTGGCTGCGAAGATCGCCTGGCTTGCGATCAAGGCGGAGTGGGTTCGTGGCACCGGCTGGCTGCGAGACATCTGGACTGAGGTCCGGGGGTGGTTTCTGAATTCATGGTCGGAGGTCGTTGCTGGCGTGCAGCTCTTCGCGGCGGAGGCGTGGAGCACCTTCGAGACAGCCGCGGCAGAGGCGTTCGCGTTCGTCTCCCGCGCCTGGCTCTCGATGACGAGTTTCTTCCGGAGTGTCTGGGAGTCCGTGACCGGATGGATGGGCGACCGCATCATCGACGTGATGGCGCTCTTCGACGAGTCGCTCGACGCGACTGCGGCGAAGGCAGCTCGCCGAGCGACTGATGACGCAGGTGCTGCGGCGCTCGAGAAGGAGCGCGCCGCCCAAGAACGGCAGATTGCAGGACGACTCGAGGGCCGCAAGCACGCCTCGGCCAATGCGCTCGCTGCTCGGAAGGACGCGATTGGTGGCGGACTGATTGACGACCAGCGAGCCATCTCGACTGCGCGTGACACAGCACTCGCTGAGACAGCAGACGCGCTCGCGAAGGCGCAGGAGGAACTCCGGGGCGCGATGGAAGAAGCACGCAAGGCGCGCGAGGCCGCAGCCGAGCAAGGGCCGTTGGCCAGTCGGCGCCCGGCGTTCGCGGATGCGATCGACGGACTCGACGGCGCGCGTGCCAAGTCGGAATCCCGTGGCATCTTCGCGGCCGCCGCCATTCAGAGTCTTCAGGCCGGGAGTGGCCGACCGCTCGATCGAATCGCGAAGGCGACCGAAAACACCGCCAAGAACGTCGCCTCACTCGTGCGCAAGGCGTCGAGCGATGGGCTCGTGTTCCAGGAATGAACCGTGGCAGTCACCTTCGCAGAACTGGCTTCCAGCCCTCGAATTGAAAAGGACTCGCGCGAGCGTGTCTTTGTCGCGACCGGCAGCACCGACGAGAACGAAGTCGAGAGTGAGGCGTATTCCGATCTCCCCGCGACAGACGGCGGGCTCGGCAACCTCCTCGTCGATGTCGCGCCGATCGACTCGAACCTCGGCATGTGGGAGGTCACGGCGCGTTACCGCCGGAGCACACCAGCGACTCCACCCGAAGTCGGAGAGAGCGACTTCGAGTTCGAGATCGGAACGACCTCGACGCACATCACCCAGTCGAAGGCGACTGTCGGCGGGTACGCGCCCTCCGGTGTGATGACGATGCCGGACTTCGACGAAGCGATCGGAGTCACCCAGGACGGCGTCGATGGCTGCGACATCCTGACCCCCGAGTCGCGCTTCAGCGAGACGCACTATCTCTCGACTGGGACAGTGACCGCGGCCTACCGCCGCATGCTCCGCTCGATGGTCGGCAAAGTGAACGACGCGCCGTTCCGCGATCACGCTGCGGGCGAGGTGCTCCTGGTCGGTGTTCGTGGGGGCAAGCGCGCGAGCGACGATGTCTGGCAGCTCACCTTCAGTTTCGCGACGAGCGACAACGCGACCGGACTTTCAGTGGGTTCGATCACCGGCATTGCGAAGGATGGCTTCGAGTACCTCTGGGTCTACTACGAGCCCGCCGTCAGCGCCGATCGCATCGTGCCCGTGCCTGCGTTCGCGTATGTCGAGCGCGTTTACGACTCGACCGACTTCAGCGATATGGGGATCGGGTGATGTCAGTGCGGCCCGCCGATCGGCTGCGCATCCGCGCCGCGGACTGGAACGCGATCAATCGCGCCGCGCGCCAGATGCAATCGATGCCGCTCGCGGTGGGAGCTGGTGGCCCGCTGATGCTGGCGACCTCGCCGACGACGGCGCTCGCGCGAAACACCGGCGAGGACACAATCCCGCGCTACGGCGCAGTGATCTGTGTTGCGCCAGTCATTCTTCCCGAGGACAACGAAGCCGAGTGGGCCATGCGGCTCGCGGTCGATTGCAAGATTCCAGACACGGATGATCAGTGGGCGTGGGTCGCGATTGCGACTGCGCCGATCCTGCCCGGCAAGATGGGCCGAGTGTGCGTAAGTGGCGCGGTGCAGGCGATCGTCAACATCACGAGCGCGGATCATCACTTCGCAGTCGCGGCAGACGGCGAGGAGCTCCTGCAGAGCGCAGCCGGTGGGCCAGTGCGCATTCTCTGGCGCGAGAGCGGCACTGGATCGAAGAAGGCGATCGTTGCCGTGAATGCTGGTGTCATCTCTGGCGCCGTCGCGAGCGGTCAGATCGCGAGCGTCACTGAGACCGAGGACGAGGCCACACTCGGCTATCAGGGCTACATCGTTTCGCGACATCAGAACGCCGCGATGGATCTCTTCGCGGCATCCGGCGCCGCGATCCCATGTGTGAACGCGTTCGAACTCTCTGGTGATCTGCAGGATCAAGTCACCGACTCGCTTCCAGGAGGCATCGTCACCTTGCAACGCCTGCCTGTCGGAACACTCGTCGGGCCGATCGTCCAGTTGCCTGTGCCTGCAGAGGTCGGCGAACTCTGGATGTTCACGCAGGCGAACGCCTACGAGGTCACTTGTCCATGACGACGACTGCGCTTCCCGCTGTGATCTGCTGTTGCGACGAAGGTCCGCCACCGCCGCCGCCGTTCGGTGGGAACTGCACGGCGTTCCCCGCCTACATCGAGGCGAACGGCCCCGACACACTCGTCGGTCATCTCAAGCTCGAGCACGATGACGGCGCCGGTGGTTGGGTCGAGATCTTCGCGACGAGTTGGACGATGCTGCGAATGGACCTCGGCTATCCGCCGTCCACGCCGCCGTACCCGATCGACCCTGGAGGATTCTGGCGCGCAGGAACTGGCGGCGCTCTGCCGTTCGCGGGGCCAGCCGGACAGTGCTGGCGCGGTGAAGACATCGACGCGCTCATGAGCGCTGGGTATCTCCAGTCGGGCACCGACTACTTCGAGCCGCTCAACACGCTCGTTCAGTTCCTCTCGCTGCAATGCGATGGCATTCCGTCCTTCAGCGCGTCGATCGTGCTTGCTGCGGCGCTTCCCGCGAAGTGCGCGCAGGTCTACTACACACCCGAGAGCGGGAACTGCTTCGAGCTCGATCCTGAGGACCCGTGCATCCCAGCCATCCTGCATTCCGAGGCGTGCTGCAACGCGGGCTGTTGTCCTGAAGATCCTGTCGATCCGCCGGACTGCGTGATCGCGGACATCGGCGCCTCGAGCTTCGTGCTCGGGCCGTCGTACACGATCGAAGAGTTGCTTGATGGAATCTGGACGCTGCCCGAGCGCTCGCGCACCTACAGCGGCGGCTACGAGAGTTGCTCACGCACCTATCGCGTAACGACGAGCGTGTCATGAGTGGTCCTGAAGTCAAGAGTGCATGCCGCCATCAACGCACGACGCGAGCGCCCGATCTCGTGCAGTGCACGATCGGCGCAATGGGCACGCTGCCGTTCAGGGTCGAGCGGTGTGGCAGTTGTCAGCACCGCGCTCCTGGCGGACGCCTGCGCATCGTTGAGCGCATCCGCGAGGTCGCCGCGCGACTTCGAGCGTTGGACGGGCTGGCCCGCGAGCGCCGCGCGGTGTGTCGCGAGAAGTGCGGCGGTCCGTTGTTCTGCCCCGCGTGCCACTGCCTCCTGCCGCTCAAGCGCCGAGTGCCGTCCGCCAAGTGTCCGCGCGGGTGGTGGCTGGCGAGCGCGGCAGGATCACGACCGCGCCTGCGGGTGCCGTGCTGCCCGAAAGCAGTGCGGTCGGCCACCACTTGACCGGTGCAGGCCCGGTGCTATCTTGATTCCGTCCGACTCAAAGTTGCCCCCGGAAGCGCCCGGCTGAGCCGCAAGGCTCGCCGGGCGTTGTTGTTCGGGCGCGATCGGAGTGCGCTGAGTCAGGGCCCGGGCGGGACAGCATCGCCCGCAGCGACAACGGCCGCGATCGCGGCGAGATTGCTGGTCAGGCTTGCCTGTGCCGCGATCACTCCAGCATCGGCGCGAGTCCCCGCAAGCAGCGACGCGTGACTCTCGGCGAGTGTCATTTCCATGCGGGTGGCGCGCGCCTCCGCTCGAAGCGCCTCTTCAATCGTGGTCCACTCCTCAGGTGTGCGGGTCAAGACCATGAACGAAGTGGGCACGCTGTGAAGCGATGCCGCCGTGATTGCAGCGAGACGCGCTTTCGCCTCTGAGGTCAGTCCCGCCGTCGCGGCATTCACAAGTGCGATCCGTGCCTCTTCTCGCACAGCGATCGCCTGCTCGAACGCGGCTACCGCCGCAGCCACCGCCGCCGGCGATTGCTCGGTCGCGAACGGTCCGCGCGCCTGTTCCTGCGCGGTGGTGAGTGTGCTCGCTGCGCTCGTCGCCGAAATGTCGGCGTTCTGAAGTTCGGACACAAGCGCCGATGAAGTGGCGAGATTTGCAATCACAGTCGATGCTTGCTGGGCACTCAATCCCGCAGCGGCCATCGCCTCCGGGTTGAGGCCGATCGATGCCGCGACGCCGGGCGGCGTGTCGATTGCTATCGGCGAGGTCGGCACCGGATTCGGCGCCACGAGTGCCAGAAAGCTCAGAAGACTCGATGCAACCGCGGTGCCCCCAATCAGAAGTAGCTTCAGCATCTGCGTGTCCTCCGAAGTTGCGATCGAGGTCGGCGATGGCAGCGCCGCCCGCCGACGGAACGTATGTCGTTAGCGTAGCCATCCTCGGCGCCGCGTTGCATATTGCTGGCGAAAACTCGCCTCCAAAGAAAAGCGGCCGGTAGAGTCTTGACAGCACGACTGGATCTGGCGATCCTCAGTGCCGCTGGAAACCCCAGCTTCCGGACGGCGAAGGGGAGTCGTCGCCCAGTGTTCGGTGGTGGCCGGTCGAACGCGATCGGCTAGGTCGATGGACGAATCACTCTGGAGCGCGATCGTGCGACAGCGCCTCGTTCTGACTCTCGCCATGCTCGGTGCCATCTCGGTGGCGATCACCCCCGCGATCGATCGCGCTGCCGCAGATCCACCATGCTCAGCGGTACCGCCATCGAGCGGAACGGGCATTTGCGCCTCGATTGGCACCCCGTGCGAGAACAGCGTCGCTGGGTGGTTTGTTCTGCCGTATGGCGGGTGCTTCATGTGCGTTCCGCCGTGCGACTACAAGATCAACGAGACCGATTCGATCGAGACCTGCGAGCAGTTCTTCGCCGTCGTCGTGCCCGCCAATATCCCAGGCTATCTGAATCCGGACTGCTGGGAAGGCAAGGAGGACTGCTTCCCCGCTGGCCTCTGCTGCGCATGGCGCCGCGCGTGCGTGCTTCAGAGCGTCGATTGCTCCGAGCTCGAGACGATGACGACGCCCGCGGAGCGATGTGGCTTCATGGTGGAGAAGGTGGAGCTGATGCTCGAGGGCGAGGAGTGCTGCCCTGCGGACTTCGACTCGAAGTTCGCGGCCGTGTGCGAGTTCCTCAAGAAGTGCGGTGCCACTTGGAAGGCAACCGCATGTCCGAGTGGACCGTGCACCTTCTGCGAAGAAGTCACGAAGTGCATTCATCAGATCCTCGGCTGCGTGCCGCAATCAGTGCTCGACGAAATGGCCATGTGCGTCGGTGCCGACCTTCTGACCGATTGCGACTGCTGCAAGACACCAGAGGGAAGCTCGGCGCGCTGGCAGTGCGGCGAGGAGCTCGAGTGCGACCAGGACTGCGACGAGGAGGAAGGCACCTGCGACGATCTGCGAAAGCTGTTGAGCGACTCCCAAGTGTGTTACGACCCAGCGCAGATGACGCGCGCGGACGCGATTGCGATCACCAAGGATTTCCTCGCTCAATGTGCCTCCGGCAATGCGGCGAAGTGCGCCGCGCTTGTCGATTGCCTCCAGGAGTACCTCTTTGAGACCTTTGGCGATCAGGGCGATGGTCATGGCCTGACGGATGAGGAGCTGGCCGATCTCCAGGGAACTTCCGGCTGCAGCATCAACATGGAGCCGCCGATTCCGCCTGTGCCGCCCGAAGATGAGGATCTCGACAAGGACGGTGACGACGACGATTGCGAGGGCGCAGGCGGTGAGTACGATCCCATTCCCGGCGGCAGGCATCCAATCGATCTCGCGTTCGGCCACAAGAATGGCTCAGCGACCGATCTCAGCGTGAGCGCTGCGGGCGGCGGCTTTCGGCTCGCTCGCAAGTACCGAAGCGAGGATGTCTGGACTGCCGCCAGGGTGAGTGGCTCGAAGTGGGCACTCTCCACCGCGGAGTACATGTCGGTCTCCACTCAGGACGGTCACTTGCTCCTTCGCATTCGGCGAGGGACGGCGCGCCCCGAAGTGCCGATCGTTGATGAGAATGACCTGCTTGCCACGATCGGTGGCGCGCTTCCTCTTCCGGGCCCAAGTCATCGAGTTATCAAGCGCACGCAGGCTTGTGTGGATGGCGTCGTGTACCCGGTGTGGCGCATCGAGGAGCCGGGCAGGACCTCGATCGATTACTTCCGCGCGAAGGCCTCCGGCGAGACGATCATGGGCGGGCTCTCCTGTGGAAGCGCCTCGAGTGTGACCGCTCCCGATGCAGCGCTCCTCGGCCTGCGGCTCCGGACCTTCGACATCTACGGCAACGGAACGATATACAAGTACCTGCTCATCGCGACCGGCACAGGCAATGTCGCGCGATTGGAGCGGGTCTATGTGGACGGATACCCGGGATCCGCGCAAGAGCCCGCTGCCCAGGTGACATTCACCTGGAACTTCAACAGCACATCGCCGAACTTCGGCCGCCTCCGTCGCGCCGAGGTCGTGCGGGATGTCGGGACGACGACGCCAGTACTCGTGCCCGTCGAACGCGTCGAGTACACGTATATGGGCGATGACTCGAGCTTCTCTGCGGATCTCGGCACGAACGGCGATCTCGTGCAAGTCATCAAGTCCGAGCGCATCGATCCGGCCCCAGGAAGTTTGGGCACCGATCCCGTCTGGCGCCAGACGATTGCGCAGTATCGGTATCACCGAACATCCTGTTCCACGTGCGGCGTGGACGAAGGTGATCGGTCATTCTCATGGCTCGGTCGGGATGGCCAGCTCAAGATGGAGATCCATCCACAGCAGGTCGAGTTCGTCGCGGCGCTGAGCGCTGCGGAGCCGCTGTCGACGCGCGTGGCGACCACGGCCGCGCATCTCTTGACGCTTGCTGACGGTGCTGAGGCGGCGTCCGGCATCCTCGTGGTCGACCTGGCGGCGAAGATCATCGAGCAGTACGAGTCGTCGAGCCCCTATCGCGTGCTGACGCAATACCTGATCAGCGACTGCGGATGCAGTGGCGGCGCGGGTTCGCCGCAGGGTCGGAAGTTCACCTACGAGTATTACTCCTTCCCCAGTCACGCCACACTTCAATGGTCGACGCACGAGATCGAGCACATCGCCACAGGAAACCCGAGCGACCCATGGGATCGCTACCGGGCAACCTACTACGACCTGGGTCGGCGCGGACCGACGGTTCCCGGAATGGCGGCTCGGCCGCCGTTCATGATCAACAAGGCGATCGCGAACGCGGACGACTCTCTGATCTGGGCAACCCATCACGAGTACAACGGCGATGGGCTCGTGACCAAAGTCTTCACGCCGTCGAGTTGCCAGAGTTACGACCCGGATCCTGCGAGCGATCACAGCTTGCCGGGGGCGTTCGTTGCCAAGACGACCGTAGGGCTCGTGCATTCGTTCGAGTATGACTCGAGCAAGCGCCGGACCGAGGAGTGGGTCGAGCGCGGCTCGACGCCCGTAGAGCGAGCGATTGTCACGAGGACAACCTGGGGCGCGGGGACGGGAAGCACTCGCACTTGGTTGCCCGCCACGATCGAGCGATTCCGGGTCGCGACGGACACACCGGGTTCGCTCGGCGGTGATGACATCGAAACGACGGAGTTCGCCTACCAATTCTCAGCAGGCGACAAGATCTCGGCAACGCAGACGAAGACCGAGTGGGATGGCCGCGCATTCAACGGTCCGGATGATGGTGGCTCGCCGCCATTGTCGCTCTTCGTCTATGCGCACGAGTTCTTCGATTCGCAAGGCAGGAACTATTGGAGCCGAGCCGCGGATGGCGCGCTGACGCGGCGCGAGTTCGACCCCCGGAGTGGAAGGGTCACGCTCGTCGAGCAGAACGCTGACGATGGGAGCTCCTTCCCTTCGACGACCGGCCTCACCGGCACCTTTACCGGATTGAATGGTTCCGGCGGCTCGCTTGTCTCGGCCACGACCTACGACTTGCTCGGACGAGTGCAGCGTCAGACATCACCAGCCGGTGTGAACACCTACACGCGGCGCGAGCTGCGCGAATGCGCCGATCATCCAGGCCTCGAGTACCTCGCCATCGTGACGCTGCCGCACGAGCTCGGTAGCTCGGACCATGCTGGCCCCGCATCGATCCGCTGGGTCAACGCCTCCGGCGCTGAGATTGCAGCGTGGGATTGTCCAATCACCGGCACCTACGACATTAGTTCTGGTGGCGAACCTTGGCCTCAGGTCATCACGGACTACGCAATCAGCACCTCGACATCGAGCCTGCTCGCGCGAGCGAGCACGGAGCGCAATGTCGCCGGCCAGGCGATCAGCCGCACGGCTTGGCATGATCCCTCTGGCGCCGGCCCCGATGCAGGCAAGGTCATCACGAAGTTCTTCCACGATCCTGTGGGGCGCCTGGACTACACGATCAACGCTGTCGGCACCGTCACGCAGCAGCTCTACGATGTGCTCGATCGAGTGGTCGAGACCAAGGTCGGCATCGCCGACGCGGATGAGCCGGACCAGATGTCGACCGTTGCGAAGTCGGTGTTCGATGGCAGCGGCGACACTCCCGGCAGCGGAAACGGGAACCTTACGCGACAGCGGGTGCTTGCAGAATCGAGCAACACCTTCGATCGCATCACCAACAACAGCTTCGACTGGCGCGATCGGCTCGTGATGGTCGAGAGCCCACTCGCGCCCCACGCCGCGCAGCTCTATGACAATCTCGGCAGGGTGACCGAGCGCGCGATGTTCGACACGCTGCCGGGGTCAGTGCCCACCGGCTTTTCTTCGGCGGATTCGACGCGCGTCGCGCTGGAGAAATCCACCTATACGCAGCGCGGGCTCGTGGCCTGGACCGAGCTGGCGACGAACCCGGGTGCCGCCTCCGGCTCGCGGGTGAACCTCACAAGCGCGAACTGGTTCGACGAGGTCGGTCGCACGGTCGGCACCTGGGCGCCATCAAGTCCTGCGATGAAAGCGACCTTCGACGGCCTCGGCCGCGCGATCGCGACCTATCTCACGGACCGAGGTGGCGATGCGATCCCTGGCGCCGGGAGCCACATTGATGTCTGGTCGCCATCGACGCGCGCGGCGGTCCCGACTGGCGATCGCGTGATCGAGGTCACGGAGCAGACCTTTGTGGCCGGAACGGAGTCATCGCTTGGGGGCATGCCGTTCATTGCAACAAGACTCCAGCGCATCCATTCTCCCGCGACGGATACTGGTGTTCCGGCGAGCGCCGATTTCATCGCGACATTCCAGACCTCGCACTATGACGCGGCCGCACGCCAGATCGCGATCGCCGAATGGGGCACGAATCAGTCGACCTTTGCTCCAAGCGGTTCTGCGCCAACGTCATCCGACGCCGTTCCCAATGCCGTGCCGACCACTGGCGGCGCGCTCGTCACGCAGTTCCTCTATGACCCGCGTGGGCTGGCGAACACGCGCATCAACCCCGGCCCAGGAGTGGGAAGCGGGAGTCGCGTCGATCGGACACTGGTCGATGCGCTCGGCCGCACGATCGCAACAATTGAGAATGATGACGACTCAAGTGTCACGGTTGCGTGGAACACCGGCGGCACCGCACTTGAGCTGAGCGGCATCGATGCGGGCAACGACATCGATCGCACCACCACGTTCGTCCGCAATGGCATCGGCCAGGTCACCAAGCTCACCGCGCATGCGAATGGCGACACCGGCGACGGCAACGATCAGGTCACGCAGTATGTCTATGGTGTAACCACCTCCGCCGTGGGACCGAGCGGCGGTCCGACGATCGCGTCGTCGATGGTGTCGAACGACCTGCTTCTCAAGACCATCTTTCCGCTCGGGCAGGACAGCACATCGGAAGCGTCGCGCACCGTGTGGCACAGTTGGAACCGCATTGGGGAACGAACCGGCATCATCGACCAGAATAAGACGAAGCACGCCTACGGATTGGACAAGCTCGGCCGCGTGACGAGCGACGCGGTGACCGCGAGCGCCACGCACATCGACACGACGATCAACAACGTTACCTTCTCGTTCGATAATGCGGGCCGGCTCGGAAGGGTCGTCGGCCTCAACAGTACGACGATCAAGAACGAGGTGGAGTTCACCTACACCGGACTTGGGCAGATTGCCAAGGTCTATCAGCATCAGAAAGGCGCGGTCAGCTACGACGGCAGCGGCATTCCCACGGGGGATACTCGGCTAGTCTCTTACGCCTACTCGGATGCCGCGGTGGCGTCGGGCAGCGCTGGCAGCAATTACAGCCGCTTGACGGGCCTCTCCTATCCGCGCCGGGCAAACAGCTCTGGAGTGTCTCCCGAGACGATTGACACCGTCTACGGCTCATCGACCTCGCTCGCGGATCGGATCAGCCGCGTCACTCAGAACAAGTTCAATCTGACGAGCAGTTCGAACATCGCGATGGCGAACTTCGAATATGTCGGGATGGCGACGCCGGCGCTTATGGACCTCGAGCAAGCGGATGTTCAGCTCGACTTCACGCTATCACTCGACGGCAAGCGCTGGGCGGTTGGTTACACCACCCAGTCACCGCGCGGGTTCTATCCGGGGTATGACCGGTTCGGGCGGTTGGCCCTCCAGACCTGGGCCGATGGTTCGCTGACGACGCAGCTCGTGAGCGGCAACCGCGTGCCGACAAGGCCGCAGATCGTGGCCCTTCAGTATGGTTACGACGATGAGTTGAACCGCACGAGCGTCTACGATCGCCGGCACACGAATCAATGGCCGATGAGCCACGCCTTTACCTATGATGGGATGAACCGCGTTGCATCGGCGATGCGGAACACCTACGGAAACCTGTCTGGCGGCTCGCCTTCGAATGCCCAGGGAAGCCAGGAGTGGTCGCTCGACCTGCTGGGCAACTGGATCGAAGTCTCGACCTGGGACGCGACGCCAGCGCAGCAGACAGAATCGCGCGATCACGATAACGTTAACCAGCTGAATGCCCGGGACTTTCCTGGGGCGACTCCCGACGAGACGCTCGAGTATGACGATGCCGGCAATCTACTCACTCGCACCGCCAATAGCGTCACGACCTCTTACAGATACGACCCTTGGAACCGGCTCGCACAGGTCAAGGTCAGCAGCCGTGTCCAGCTCGAGCAGGCGTTCAATGGCCTTGGTTGGCGCACCCTCAAGCGTGAGGACACGGACCAGAGCGGTGGGCTCGATGAGGAACGCGCGCTGACCTACTCTGCGGGTTGGCAGCTCCTTGAGGAACGAGTCGACGACAACTATGTCAGTTCTCCCGGGCTGAACAAGCGCGTTCAGTATGTCTGGGGCCAGCGCTACATCGACGAGTGCCTCATGCACCGCGCCGACGTCAACAACGACGGCGACTATGTCGATTCGGGCGAAGGCACCTATTACCATTGCCTCGATGGGATGTTCTCGACGGTCGCTGTCCTGAACAGGTCCGGCGGCCTCGTCGAGCGCGTCACCTACGATTCCTATGGAGTTGCCCGGCACCACCGACCCGGCGATGTCGATGGCAACGGCTCGAGCGGAAGTACGGACAAGGCAATAGTTGATGCGATCATCGCGGCGGGTTCATCCTCGATTGGCCAGGCCAACTACCGTGCCGAGGCCGACCTCGATCGCAACGGCGTAATCAACTCGACCGATGGCACGTTTGCGAACGTCAACGCATCGGCTCTCGCTGCCGGCCTGATCTCTGTCGATACGGTCGCCGACAACTCGATCGGGTGGGACGGGTATGCGTTCAACCCTGCCGTCGCGAACTACCTCGCGCGCAATCGGACCTATGAGCCGCCGCTGGGGAGATGGAGCAGCCGGGATCCGGCAGGCTATGTGGACAGTCTGTCGCTCTACCAGTTTGTGGGAGGTCGCCCCATAATCGGTTTGGATCCGCTCGGCCTCAATGAGTATTCCGATGCGCTCTCCTCACTACAGGGACTCTCCAAGAAGTGGAATGGGCAGGGGTGGGATCTCGCGGCAGAGATACTCGACTATTTCCTTGTGCCTGGTCGCGGTCCAGGGTCAAGCCTTACTATCTTCGGCTATGGCGAGAAGTACAAGGCCGACTACCCGTTCATGTGGAAGCTATGGAACTACTTCCGTGGGTCCATGTGCGAGCATGTTCTTGACGACGGATGCAATACGTCCCGGAGACTGCGCGACAAACTCGCGATACTCGGAAAGGACATCGCCTTCTATCACCGATTCGAGTCAGGCGAGCTGTTCTATGCACATGCTGGCGCGAGCATCGGTCACAAGGATATTATTCTGACACTCGGGCAATCCACTACGCATCCTCGCGATCGAAGTGCCTGCTGCTGTGAACTTAGAGTCGAGGGAACCATCATTGTTGCGGACTACTACAATTTCTTCAGCAGCAGCTTTCGCGAGCTGTTTGCGGATTACAAGAGCGCTGTAATCTTGCAACAGAGCGGCCTGCATCCTCCCTTCTGGGTGTACGTTAAATGGCCAATCACAATGACCGGGACGGTCTGCTGCGGCGAGGATGAGTTCGTGTATCCATCGGGTCCGTTCAATGTCCAGTGACCCCATCAGTAGTCGAGGATCCTCGGTGGAGTCGAGCATGCGGCGGCATGTAGGCGAGCGAAGGGCTCGCTGGGGGGTCTGGTGCAAAAGAGTATTGATCCTGAGCGGCATCCATCTATTGCTCTCGCTATGCGTAGGAGGTGTGGCGGCAGCGTCAATCCCAGCCCCGTCCGAGCCCTCGCACACCGTCATGGAGATTTGCGTGTGGAGTCTGGCGCTTGTGGTGTGGCTGGCTACGAGGGTCTTCGAGGGGATAACTGTGACGTCGTGGATCTTCTACGTCGTACTAGTGATTAACGCGGTGATATATGGCATAGCGTATGCGTGCACTTGGGGTCTTCTAGACATGTGGCGAGATGGGTCCCGGCACGGGCAGGGCTACCGATGCGGCCGGTGTGGATACGATTTGCGCGCTGCGACAGACGATCTGAAGCCCAGACGCTGCCCGGAGTGCGGAGCCGCGTCGTAGGCGTGTCAACGGTGCGGCGGGGTATTGTGTAGGTGGGGGAAAGTACGCGCGTCTAAAGCAGGTCGCGAGTGGCTTGGTCTCTTGGGCGACCCGCCGTCACCTGTTCGAGTCTCGCAGCCGATCCCCACCGTACGGTCAGGACCGATTGGGATGGCCCCCTGATGAAACGCAGGCGAGACATTTCGCAAGGTGTCAGGTTCCCTCTACTTCTTGGGTCCGGTGGAACGCCACCGACCCGCTGGTGAACGGTGAACGCCCGCGAGGCAACTCGCGGGCGTTCGCGTTGGTAGGCCAAGGAATCGCCAGGGTCTGTGCGAGTGCGAGGTCTCGCCGAGGCTCTTCTCGCGCGTCGCGCGCGACAGCGGGGCGCACGGTCTGGCCGACCTTGGGGCGAGAGTCTCGGAGTCTCTTAACCCGAGACTCGGGTCGGGTTATAGCGCGGGTGATCATCACCCGGCGGTCGACATCGAGGCGACCAACGCGCGCAGCTGCCGAACGATGTGACCTCGACGCCCGCGGATCGAATGACGAGTTGCCCACACCACTTGGCACGGTGGCGAGACTCGGACGTTCGGGGTAAAGTCGGGTCCGATGGAACGCGAGTCCCTGCTTTTTGAGAATGGCACCAACGGCGTGGCGACCGCCCATAGGGCTGGCGCGACCACGAACGCCACGGCCTGCGCGACTACGGGATCGAGGGACAGATCGGAGCGGAGATGGACCTCGACGCCTATTTAAGCAAGCTGACCGAGGTCTTCGAGGAGGTGCGGCGCGTCCTGAAGCCAGACGGCACCTTCTGGCTGAACATCGGTGACAGCTTCACGAGCGGCGGTCGAACATGGCGGCAGACCGATCGGAAGAACGCTGCACGCGGCATGTCGTATCGCGCTCCCACGCCGCCCGGACTCAAACCGAAGGATCTGATCGGCGTTCCGTGGAGGCTCGCGTTCGCGCTTCAGGCAAAAGGGTGGTATCTGCGCTCCGACATCATTTGGCACAAGCCGAATGGACTGCCCGAATCGGTCAAGGATCGCCCTTCGCGCGTCCACGAGTATGTCTTCCTGTTCTCGAAGTCCGAGCAGTATTTCTACGATCACGAAGCCGTACGAGAGCAGACTCGGGACAGGAGTGCGATGCGATCCCTCCGATCCGTCTGGGGCATCAACACCGAGGCCTACCCCGAGGCGCACTTCGCGACCTTCCCGACAGCGCTCGTCGATCCGTGCCTGCGCGCTGGTAGCCGGGAGGGCGATGTCGTTCTCGATCCGTTCTGCGGCGCGGGCACAACCGGCGTCGTCGCGGCGAAACTGAAGCGCTCCTTCGTCGGCATCGAGCTGAACCCGGACTACCTTGAACTGGCTAAGAAGCGCCTCTCCGGAGCAGGCATCAAGGTCAAGCGGCGCTCGACCCGTTGAACGCCCACGTTGCGTGCACGATGCAGTGCGACTTGTCGATGTCCTTGAGCTGGAGCTTCCGCTCCGTGCCGCCGTCGAAATAGAGCGCGAACATCGGCTTGCCCGACTCGTCCCGAACCTCGCCGTATCCCGGCTTCGGTGACTGCTTGCTCGTGTCGACCATCCACAGAATCGCCCTTGATGCCTGTTGAAGGAGGCTCTTGGGAATCTCGACCAGCTCGGGACAGGTCGCGGCCGAGGTGCCCGTGGAGCGCGTGCCACGGGTCGCGCGCCTCATGGCCCTCGCGATCAAGTTCGAGGGACTGCTCCGCTCCGGCTCCGTATCGAGCCTGTCCGAACTCGCGCACGTCGCGCACGTCACCCAGCCACGAATGACGCAGATCATGAATCTGCTGCACCTTGCGCCCGACATTCAGGAGGCGTTGCTTCAAGCCCCAGTGAGCGCGGGCCGCGAAAATCTCAGTGAACACATGCTCAGGTCCGTGGTTCGGAGCACGCGATGGTCCGACCAGAGGGCCGCGTGGCGGACGTTCCGGACGCGGCTGTCGTCCATGGTTCTTGTCACACAAGAACCCTCTAGTTAGAGTGACCGAAACTCCGCCTCACTCTCTGGAAACGCCCATGCCCCGACCGAAAGCAGTCTCTCCTCGTTCCTCGGCGGCAAATGTACGCCTAACACACACCGAACGAGGTGCGATGGAGCGTGCGGCGTCGGAGTCAGGATTCCCAAGCATTAGCGAGTACGTCCGATTCCTTCACCGCAGTCATCTTCGCGCTTCAGCTGCCCGACTCGCTCCGATCGCAGCGCAGTACGAGGAACCGCATGTGTTCGCCTCTGTTCGCCGCGGCAAGGTTTACCACGGCGATTCGCGAGGGCTTTTGTTCAAGACGCTTGCTCCGAGCTCTGTGGACTTAATCGTGACCTCGCCGCCTTTCGGACTAGTGCGTAAAAAGTCGTACGGCAACGAGGACGCGGATCAGTATGTTGAGTGGTTCCGGCCATTTGCGGCTGGCTTTCGCAGAGTCCTCAAGGAGAACGGGAGCCTTGTCATCGATATCGGCGGCGCGTGGAAGGCCGGAACGCCCACGCGATCTCTATACCACTTCGAATTGCTAATCAGTCTCTGCCGCGAATTCGGGTTCCACCTCTGCGAGGAGCACTATTGGTGGAGTCCGTCAAAACTTCCCACGCCCGCGGAATGGGTGAACATTCGTAGGATCCGAGTGAAGGACGCAGTCAACTGCGTCTGGTGGCTTTCCCCCAGTCCGTGGCCAAAGGCAGACAATCGGCGCGTTCTCGCACCGTACTCTGAAGCGATGGAGTACCTACTGAAGAATGGGTACACCGCGAAACTACGTCCATCAGGTCATGATATTTCAACAAAGTTCCAACGGCATAATGGCGGTTCGGTCCCCCCCAACCTGCTTGCTATCGCCAACACCGAATCGAGCGGCCAGTACCAAGCCTACTGTCGGAAGCAAGGCCTTCCAATTCACCCAGCACGATTCCCATCTCTTCTCCCCGAATACTTCGTAAGAATGCTCACCGACGAAGGCGATGTTGTCCTCGACCCGTTTGCTGGTTCCTGCGTGACCGGCGAGGTATGCGACCGACTCGACCGGCGATGGCTCTGTTGCGAGCTCGACGCGGAGTTCCTGAAGGGCGCAATGGCACGATTCGATCGCGAGCCTCGTGCTCCCGCACCTGGCATGAAGCCGTACAACATCTTTCCGCCTTGCGCGCTACAGAACGCCCCTGGACCAGATCGTCTCGGGACGGGCGAGGCAGGCAAGAACCGAACGAAGAAGCGTCGCGGCCGAGCCCGTGGCTCAGCGCTGGCGCCAGCCACCTGATCCCCCGTGATCACCGATTCTGGCGAACGGCGCTCATGAGTGGCCAATCGTCCAGAGCTGCATTGAGCAGTCCGTTCAAATCGATCGCGAACGGAGACCTGGCACATGGCTGGCCGATCCACACAGACGAAGGTAGTCGCGACATGGCGATCACCGATGCTCCAAGTACCTCGGGGCCGTAGCCGCGGCTGTACCTGACAAGCTGCTCGATCGCATCTGAGAGGGGATTTGACTCGTGGCCCGGCGTCCCTCCGATGAACTTTGCCTCTGCGAGCGCAATGACGCGACCTGCGGAGGCGTCCACTACTACGACATCAGGCCGGTCGGCTCCCCAGACAATGCCGAAGTCGGAACAGATGTTTGCTGTGAGTTGCTCGGAGGGTTCGAGCGCGGGTTCTGTGTAGTGGGGAGTCCGCGATTGCCAGTGGACCTCGTATTCCCCACAACGCGCGATTGGTTTCGAGGCGCCGCCCGCAGTCAGAATCTCCAGCGAAAGTGGCGCTGAGACACGGCGCGCAATGGTGTCAGCAATCGCGAGCGCAGTAAGCATCTCGAATCGACGCCACGGCTCTATCGGTGCGACCACGGACTCATGTAGCGTCGCAGCAATGGCCGATGGATCCCCGCGTTCGACCGCGAGAAGCTGTGAGTACGCCGCCGCACCGAGGCGATAGAGCGCCCTGCGGTGTCGCGCCGCATGCCGAACATCGCCTGCAGTGGGACGATTGGAAAGCCGTACTGACCGAAAGAGATCCGCGACCCCTGAGCTGCGGGAGATCGGTACGAGCGCCGCGCGGAGTCGAGTGCATCTCTCAAAGTACGGGCTGTCAGCCGCGATCAATCCCGCAAGGCGATCGAGCGCCTCAGACGCGCGCTTGATGACCCACACAAGCAGTCGGTTGATGCCATGATCGGCATGTCGCGAGGGCGCAAACGAAATGACCCGAGCAACATCGCCGCTTCTGCGCTGAGCCATGAGTGTGCCAACCGCATCGACACGTCCACGGGCAAGTCCGCTGCTCTCGGTGCGCTCTTGAACCAACACAAGTTCGGTCTCGTGAGGGCTGCGGGTTAGATGCGAGGCGAGCAGCTCAATCTCTGCGGACATCGCCCAGTGAAACACCACCAGATCTGAGTCTTCACGAGTGGTGTCGAGTTCACCCGCCAACACCACCGGCGAACCTCGTCGGAAGTATCTGAGGAGCAGGCGGACGATCGCAGCATCGACCAGAGTGCCGGGTTCCGTCATATGCAGATAGCAAGTACCGAGCGGTGAAGCTGAAGCGCGATCGCGTGCTCGGCAGGGAGCGATAGGACTGTGCGGATCGCGGTGGTCAAGGATTCGCCTTCCTGGCGGCTGATGCCGTCCAGCAGCGGCAGGAAGAAGATGACGAGGGCTTCGGCAAGCAGGGCGACGCGCGCGTCATCGGGAGATGTGATTGGGCTTAGATGATCGATGCCCCCGCCGTCAGCGGACGCCTCCATGTACTGGACGGCGTCGATCGCGGGCGCGGGACCAAGCGGTCGAACTGCGTTGACTGCAGACCAAACGCCGCCGAGCGGAATCTCCGCAGGAGTGCCCGCGTTCGAAGGAATCAGTCCCTTTGCTCGCATCCAGTCAACGAGGAACGTAGACGGGGCTGCTGGCGCATCCACGAAGATCCACGCAAAGCGGCGCGAAAGTGCGTAGGACATCTGATAGAGAGACGACTTGTCGACCGTGTTAATCGTGGCAATCAGACGCCAGTCCGGGGACGGCGCAAACTCATGCGATGCTCGGTCGGGCTTGTGCTCAGGCAAGATGGCGAACCGCGACGATGTGGCATCGGCCGGATTTGTCAGGTATGGGAGCGTCGTTGGATGTCCACTGAGCACGGTAAAGAGCGATCCGATCACTTTGTCAATGTCGCAACGGTTGAGCTCGTCGATGATGAGCGGTTTGTCGAAGTGCGACAGTAGCACGCCGGGGACGAATGCCAGTCTCCCACCTTCAAGCGGCATGTATCCGCCAATGATGTCTTGCGACGTCCAATCTGCCGAAGCAGTGATCAGCTTCCATTGATCAGCGAGACTTCCCGCCACTAGCTGAGCGAGTGTCGTCTTGCCGGTGCCCGGGGGGCCGTAGAACATCAGGTGCCGCTTGCCTGAATTGATCGCCGCTTCAATCTGTCGAAACAACGACGGCGACAGTCCAATTAACTCGGGGAAAACGGGGATGCGGACGCGCTCCGCTCGGCCCTCGGAATCTGGTTCCGCAATCGACGCTTTGGCTGCACCAAAGGCGGAATCCAATCGCTCAGTCAGGAGGCGTCGAGATGCAGTGTCAGTGGCATCGAACACGGGAATCTGCGTGGTGCGATCGTGGCCTTCATCGCCAGTTGGGCGTGGCGGCTCGGGGGACACGTGAATGAGGCGGTGCAAGGCATCGGTCGCCTGCTGGTAGGTGAGCGTGTGCCCGGCACTCTTGAAGACCTGATTGGCAGGGGATAGACACACCAGACCAGCTGCGATGTAGGACTGAGGATGCCCCATGTACTTGAGCGCGCCGGTCGCAGGATCAAAGTCATCCAAGAGCTGTCCACTTGTGCCATTCGGGAGCGCGGGATTGAACGCGAACCAAAGGAGCCAGTCCCACTCCGCGTTGAAGTGGAACTTGGTCTCCCCCGGAAACCTGATTGCCACTGCAATGCGAAAGCAGCCGACGCCGACATCGCGATTGGCCGTGTTGAAGTATCCGGTGCGACGCGAGCCCGGCAGCGCTGGGACCGTTGCCCTGACATGACCATCCGCGAGGGCGAGATGGATAATCCACCGGGGTGGTTTTGGCGTCACCGCAGTCGGGTCGGACCAGTACCCCGTCGAATCGTCAAGGTCCCGCATTCGGGCAGTCTTCCCGCTCTCAGCGACCTCGAGACCGTGGCGTCTGGCGACGGCATTCAATGAGGACACAACCTCTCGTCGCAAGATGTCCTTGTCATGGCGCGCGTCACTGGGGGCGCCACTCTCCGGCATCATCTCACTCACGGTATGGGCTGGAGGTGCCGAGGCGTCTGGAGCATTTGGGGGATTCGCCATGGGGCAGTTCGTCTCCTTCTCACCGCGCGGCGACGCGCTCGTCCCTAAGGAACTTCCCCTCGTGTGGGAAGTATCGATCAGAACGAGTCGGCCGAAGCGTCATGAGTCCTCAGCGCGATCGCCGCTCACTCCGATGGGGTTGACCCGCCGGTTATGTCCACGCTAGAGTAAACGGGCAGGACATGGATCGTCAATCCCCGCCTGTAGCAGCATGGGTGGCAAGCGACAACAATTCGGGCCAGTGCTTCGAGAACGACGGCTGGAGAAGCGAATCAGCCTCCGGAAGTTCGCCGAGATGATCGACGTGAGCCCCACATACCTCTCGCTGATCGAGACCAGCCGGACGGAGTACCCGCCGACTGCGGAGCGTGTGCGCCTGATGGCGAAGCTTCTCGAAGCAGACGCCGACGAATGGATCGCGCTCGCGGGGCGCGTGCCCGACGACATGGAGAAGATCATCCTGAGCCAGCCTCGGGCGATGCCGGCACTTCTTCGCGCGGCGAACAAGATGGACTCGAAAGAGCTCAAGAAGCTCGTGGCCGACCTGGTGAAACGGTCCACCAAAGGTCAGGTCCCGTGACCCGGCCGTTCGTCGGTCAACACGAGCGCGTTCGATACCTGCCCGAGTCGAGGATCGAGGCGGACGCGGAGGCGCTGCTCGACGAGTGGAAGGCCAAGGGTTGGGCGCGATCAGTGCCGGTTCCTCTCGACGATATCGTGGAGTTCCATCTGGAACTCGGCCTCATCGTCGAGGACCTCGGCACGCCGGATGTGCTCGGCCTGATCCTCTTCGGCGACAGGACCATCAAGGTCAACTCGACACTCGATCCGAAGATCAACCCGAGAAAGCTCGGCCGCTACAACTTCACGGAGGTATCGAAAGTCAGTCCTGGCCCTCCTGTTCTGCCTGATGGCGGTTCCTTGGGTTACCGGCTGTGACGCCTTCCGAGACGTCGTGGCGGGGGCCGTCGGTGCACCGACCAGCAAGGACGTGAGGGCGACCGCTGATCAGATCGCAAAGGCGGATGAGGAAGTCGAGAAGCTCAAGGAGCAGCGACTCCTGGCTGAGCGCGAGACGGCGAAGGTGAAGGCCTCGGAAGATCGCATCGGTCAGCGACGCGCCGTGCTCGAACGGATGCAGTCCGAACTCGCAGCGAAGCTCGCGACGGCGCCACCGGAGGCGCGCACGATCCTGCTCGCATCGATCAAGGAGATCGACGGCCAGCTCGAAGGGCTCACGAACGAGTCCGCGGCCGTCGCGCGACTGCTGGCCGACTACGAAGAACAACTCGTCAAGGTGGAGGTCGCCGCGAGCAAGGCGAAGCGCGAGCTCGCGACTGCGGAGGCGACACTCGAGTCCTTCGACGAAGCGACGGGTGCTGCGATCAAGCGCGCGACGGCGGCGGTCAAGGGGATCGGCGAGCAGGTCGGCAATCTCGGTGTCCCCGGAGCCGGGATGATCGCGAGCCAGGTGTCGAGTGTGCTCGAGACTGGACTCGCCGCTGTCCTCGGCGGCGGCTCGATCGGGACCATGATCGCGCTGCGAGGTCGCAAGAAGGCACGCGAGCTCGAGGGCGAACGCGATGAAGCAGTCGAACAGCGTGACGGCGCCCGCCGAGTCATCGCGGTCACCGAGCGCTTCGGCATCGAGAACATCGCGAACGATCCGAATGTCCGCAAGCAGGCGAAGGCAGTCCTCGCAGGTGACGACATGGCGCGATTGGAGTTCGCACTCGCGAAGGCCGAGGCCTGAGCCATGTTCACGATGGCGATCGGCAAGAGCAAGGACTTCTTCTTCGACCGCGAGCGCGTCGTGCGCGCGATGGATGCGGCCACTCGCAAGGCGCTCTCCAAGGGAGGCGCCTTCGTGATGCGCGGCGCTCGCAAGTCGATCAAAGAAGGCAAGGTCCGAGCACGAGGCCGGGCGCGAGAGGGCAAGACTCCGAAAGTGGTGCAACGTGTCTCGACCCCTGGCAGTCCTCCGTACTCGCGGACTGGCCTGCTTCGTGACCGCATCCTCTTCGCGGCCGTCCCAGGCTCAAGCAGTCCCAGCGTGCTCGTCGGACCCGAGCGCATCAACAAGAGCACGAGGGCGCCCGAGACGCTCGAGTTCGGAGGCACGACCGTCGTCGAGCGCCGATCCCGGAATGGAAACGCCGAGCGCAAGACCGTGCGCATCGACGCGCGCCCCTACATGGCGCCGGCGCTCGAACGCGAAGCATCGAAGCTCCCGGAGCAGTTCAGGAACGCAGTCGTCTCAAGGGGATGAACATTGGCCAAGGGCTCGGCGTCAGGCATCAAGGCTGGTCGCGCGTACGTCGAGCTTGGAGTCAACGACAAGCTCACGAAGGGACTGCGCGCCGCGCAGGCGAGACTGAAGGCGTGCGGTGGTGCCGTCCGCAACATCGGCCTCGGCATGGTCGGTGCCGCGGCTGCTGCGGCAGCACCACTTGCGGCGAGCGTGAAGCTCTTCAGCGACGTCGGCGACGCGGTCGCCAAGGCGGCGGCGCGCACAGGCATGAGCACGGAGGCGATGTCCGAACTCGGATTCGCGGCCGAGCAGTCTGGCGCGGACATGGAGTCGCTCGAGAAGGGCGTCCGCATCATGCAACGCACGATGGTCGAGGCCGCGAACGGCGCGACCGGTGCCCAAGATGCGTTCGCGGCGCTCGGCCTCAGTGTGAAGGACCTCGAAGGCCTCGCGCCAGATGAGCAGTTCGCACTAATCGCCGATCGGCTTATGCAGGTCGAAGACCCCGCGAAGCGGACCGCGGCCGCGATGGACATCTTCGGTCGCGCCGGCGCTCAGCTCATCCCGCTGCTTGGTGAGGGCGCCGCGGGCATCGAAGCGCTTCGGAAGCAGGCGCGCGAGTTCGGCATTTCGGTGGGGGGGAAGGATGCGAAGGCCGCCGAAGTTCTCAATGACACCCTGAACCTGCTCTCGAAGTCGGCGCGTGGAGTCTCGCTCCAGATTGGAGCGGCGCTCGCGCCGATCACGACCGAACTTGCCGAGCGACTGGCCCGGGTCACGGCCGCCACAAGCAAGTGGGTCGCTGCGAACCGTCCGTTGATTGTCACGATCGCGAAGGTGGTGGCCATCGTCGGCCTCGTCGGTGCCGCGATCGTCGGGCTTGGTCTCTCAATCTCGCTGGCGGGGGCGGCATTCGGAGGACTGGCGACTGCGTTCGGTCTCGCCATCAAGGCGGTGCTGCTCATGAAGGTGGCCTTCCTCGCGCTTGCCTCACCGATCGGGCTCGTGGCCGTCGCGCTCGGTGGCGGAATCGCCGCGCTTCTTTACTTCACCGGTGCAGGTGGTGCGGCGCTTCAGTGGTTGCAAGAACGCTTCGGCGAACTCCGCGAGCGCGTGACGGCAGTTCTCGGTGCGATCGGTGACGCGATGAAGGCGGGGGACCTCGCGCTCGCGGCGAAGATCGCGTGGCTCGGGATCAAGGCGGAGTGGATTCGGGGGACCGGCTGGCTGCGCGACATCTGGACTGAGGCCAAAACATGGTTCCTGAATTCGTGGTCCGAGGTCGTCGCCGGTGTGCAGCTCTTCGCGGCAGAGGCGTGGAGCACATTTGAAACGGCGGCGGCGGAGGCGTTTGCGTTCGTCTCTCGGGCATGGCTCTCGATGACGTCGTTCTTCCGCAGTGTCTGGGAGACGGTGACCGGCTGGATGGGCGACCGCATCATCGATGTGATGGCCCTCTTCGACGAGTCGCTCGACGCGACTGCGGCGAAGGCTGCTCGTCGCTCGACGGATGGCGCAGGCGCTGCGGCACTCGAGAAGGAACGCACTGCTCAGGAGCGGCTCATCGCAGGACGGCTCGAGGGCCGCAAGAACGCGTCGGCGAACGCGCTCGCCGCACGGAAGGACGCGATCGGTGGCGGATTGATCGACGACCAGCGCGGCATTGCGACGGCGCGTGACGCAGCTATCGCCGAGACGGCAGATGCGCTCGCGAAGGCGCAGGAGGAACTCCGGGGCGCGATGGAGGAAGCGCGGAAGGCGCGCGAGGCAGCAGCTGAAGACGGGCCGCTTGCCAGTCGTCGCCCGGCGTTCGCGGATGCGATCGACGGTATCGACGGCGCTCGCGCGAAGTCGGAGTCGCGTGGCATCTTCGCGGCCGCAGCCATTCAGAGTCTCCAGGCCGGGAGTGGCCGACCGCTTGATCGAATCGCGAAGGCGACCGAGGACACCGCGAAGAACGTCGCGAGTCTCGTGCGCAAGGCTTCAAGCGATGGACTCGTGTTCCAGGAATGAACCGTGGCAGTCTCCTTCGCAGAATTGGCCTCCAGCCCTCGAATCGAAAAGGACTCGCGCGAGCGCGTCTTCGTCGCGACCGGCAGCACCGACGAGAACGAGGTCGAGAGCGAGGCGTACGCCGATCTTCCCGCGACTGACGGTGGCCTCGGCAATCTGCTCGTCGATGTCGCGCCGATCGACTCAAACCTCGGCATGTGGGAGGTCACGGCGCGATATCGCCGGAGCACACCCGCGACCCCACCCGAAGTGGGCGAGAGCGACTTCGAATTCGAGATCGGGACGACCTCGACGCACATCACCCAGTCGAAGGCGACCGTCGGCGGCTACGCGCCCCCGGACACGCCCGCGATGCCCGACTTCGACGAGGCGATCGGAGTTACTCAGGACGGCGTCGACGGCTGCGACATCCTGACGCCCGAGTCGCGCTTCTCGGAGACGCACTACCTCTCGACCGCGACGGTGACGGCGGCATATCGCCGCATGCTCCGCTCGATGGTCGGCAAGGTGAACGATGCCGCGTTTCGAGACCACGTCGCGGGCGAAGTGCTCCTGGTCGGAGTGCGTGGTGGCAAGCGCGCGAGCGAGGATGTCTGGCAGCTCACATTCAATTTCGCGACGAGCGACAACGTCACCGGGCTCTCGGTCGGTTCGATCACCGGAATCGCGAAGGATGGATTCGAGTACCTCTGGGTCTACTACGAGCCCGCCGTCAGCGCCGATCGGATCGTCCCGGTGCCCGCGTTCGCGTATGTCGAGCGTGTCTACGACAGCGCTGATTTCAGCGATCTGGGGATCGGCTCTTGACGGTGCGCCCAGCAGATCGTCTGCGCATCCGGGCCGCGGACTGGAACGCGATCACTCGCGCCGCGCGCCAGATGCAGTCGATGCCGCTCGCGGTGGGGGCAGGGGGCCCGCAGATGCTGGCGACCTCGCCGACGACTGCGCTCGCGCGCAACATCGGTGAGGATCTGATCCCGCGCTACGGCGCCGTCATCTGCACGGCGCCGATCATCGCGCCATCGGACAACGAGCCCGAGTGGGCCATGCGTCTCGCAGTCGATTGCAAGATCCCCGATACGGACGATGTGTGGGCATGGATCGCAGTTGCGACCACTCCGGTCGCTCCCGGGAAGTTCGGACGCGTATGCGTGAGCGGTGCAGTCCAGGCGATCGTCAACATCACGAGCGCGGACCATCACTTCGCGATCGCGGCGGAGGGCGAGCCGCTGCTTCAGAGCGCGGCCGGTGGACCGGTGCGAATCCTCTGGCGCGAGAGCGGCACCGGTGAGAAGAAGGCGATCGTCGCTATCAACGCAGGAGTCATCACCGGCGCCGTCGCGAGCGGACAGATCGTGAGCGCCACCGAGAGCGAGGACGAGGCGACTCTTGGCTACCAGGGTTACATCGTCGCGCGCCATCAGAACGTGGCGACGGATCTCTTCGCCGCAAGCGGCGCATCGATCCCGTGCGTGAACTCGTTCGAACTCTCAGGTGATCTCCAAGACCAAGTGAGTGACTCGCTGCCCGGGGGCGCTGTCACTTTGCAGCGCCTGCCTGCCGGCACTCTCGTCGGCCCGATCGTGCAGCTCCCCGTGCCCGCCGAGGTCGGCGAGCTCTGGATGTTCACTCAGGCGAACGCCTACGAGGTCAGCTGTCCATGACGACGACGGTGCTTCCGGCGGTGATCTGTTGTTGCGACGACGGTCCGCCACCGCCGCCGCCGTTCGGCGGGAACTGCACTGCGTTCCCCGACTACATCGCGGAAAACGGACCCGAGACTCTCGTCGGCCATCTCAAGCTCGAACACTCGGATGGAAGTGGGGGGTGGGTCGAGATCTTCTCGACGACTTGGACGATGCTGCGCATGGACCTCGGGTATCCACCCAGCACTCCGCCGTACCCGATCGACCCGGGAGGATTCTGGCGCGCAGGAACTGGAGGCGCGCTGCCGTTCGCTGGTCCCAGTGGTCAGTGCTGGCGCGGCGAGGACTTCGACGCGCTGATGAGCGCCGAGTACCTCTACCCCGGCACGGACTTCTTCGAGCCCCTCATCTCGGTCGTTCAGTTCCTCTCGCTCCAATGCGAAGGCATTCCGTCATTCAGCGCGTCGATCGTGCTGGCCGCGGCGCTGCCGACGAAGTGCGCGAAGGTCTATTACACCGAGGGCTACCTGACCGACCCCGAGGATCCGTTCTCCTGGGTGCCACCGATTACGCACTCGCAGGCATGCTGCAACGCCGGGTGTTGTCCGGAGGAGCCGGACCCAGTGTCGGACTGCTTCATTGCGGACGTCAGCAACGCGAGCTTCGTGCTCGGTCCGTCGTACACGATCGAGGAACTGCTCGATGGCATCTGGACGCTGCCCGAGCGATCGCGAACCTTCACCTTCGGCTACGAGAGCTGCACGCGCTCTTACCGCGTCACGACGAGCGTGACGTGAACCACTGCCGTCACCAGCGTCCGACGCGCGCGCCCCAGCTCGTGCAGTGCACGATCGGCGCAATGGGCACGCTGCCGTTCAAGGTCGAGCGTTGCGACAGCTGTCAGCACCGAGTCGCGTCCGGATTGCGTGGCCGACTCGCGCAGGTTGCTCGCGCGCTCGATCAGCTTCGAGTGCTCGCGCGCCACCGCAAGCGCATCTGCGCAGCGAAGTGCGGTGATCCGCTGCTCTGTCCCGAGTGCCGGTGCCTCCTGCTGCTGAAGCGACGCATCCCGGCGGGGCGATGCCCGCGAGGGTGGTGGCAGGCTGAGCCCGCGGCGCCACTCGTCCATCTGCGGGCCAGATGCTGCGGAAAGCGGGGCGAACGCCCTGCCTAGGCCTCTCCACCGAGTGTTAGAATCGTCACAAGATTGGGGGTTCTGAGATGCGGAAGTTCGCGATCTGTGCGTCGGTGCTTGCGACAGGGATGACTTCTGTTGCAGCAAGAGCCGATGGATTCCATTTCGTCTTTCCCTGGACCAGGTATTGCGGTTGGGGCAATCTGGGCGGCGAGCCGACGGGCCCCGCCGACGCCGCCTGCGCGACGCATGACGCCAACTACGTGGAACTGGCGAGCAAGAATCCTGGCGAGTGGATTCTCGCGCGGCCGGATCTCAGCTTCGACGCAGATCGAGCGCTTGAGTCTGAGTTGCGAAGCGCAGCAACAGACTCGGACCTCGCCCCTGGAGCTCGAGGCATCGCATTTGGAGTGCTTACTGCGTGGGCACCCATTCAACCGGTGCGTGGCACCTATTGGGCCGGAAGCGAGATCGCCAGACGCTCCGCAGAGTCGCCCGGATGGTCGCCCAACTCAATTCGAGTTCCCTCTGTCGACATGACCACACGCTCTGACCTGCGTCCGAACTCCGATCTGCGACCCAACTCCGATCTGCGACCCAACTCCGACCTGCGGCCGAATTCTGATCTGCGACCCAACTCCGATCTGCGACCCAACTCCGACCTGCGGCCGAATTCTGATCTGCGACCCAACTCCGACCTGAGGCCAAACTCTGATCTGCGGCCGAACTCCGACCTGCGGCCAAACTCCGATCTGCGGCCGAACTCCGACCTGCGGCCAAACTCCGATCTGCGACCCAACTCCGACCTGCGGCCGAATTCCGATCTGCGACCCAACTCTGACCTGAGGCCAAACTCTGATCTGCGGCCGAACTCTGACCTACGTCCGAACTCCGATCTGCGACCCAACTCCGACCTGAGGCCCAACTCCGACCTGCGGCCGAACTCGGATCTGCGGCCGAACTCGGGCTTGCAGAGCCAAACATCTCACCGTGGAACGGGAGTTGGTACCGATCCAGGCCAAACCCAGTCGCAATCCAGCACTAGTACCTCACTGGGTACGCAACCAGAACCTGCCGTTGCGGGGGAGCTGGCGTGCGAAGACGTTGCCGACCTCAACGGCGATGGGTTTGTAAACGCCGAGGATCTTGCGACGCTCTTGACCGCATGGGCCTCTCGAGGGCCAATCGGAGATATCGACAAAGATGGCTTCGTCGGACGGCTGGACCTGGAGGCCCTAATGGAAGCGTGGAATTGGTAAATCAGGCGGCAGAGAGCCGTTCAAGATTGTGGCACCGCATCTACGAGAAAACACCATGCCAACGATTCGACTAGCTATGGCTGCCGCAGCAACAGTCTTAGTGGGAATACTTGCGGGCTGCGGTGATCAAAGCGCTGGATCGGCCCAGACGCCGAAAGAATCAGGCTCGCCAAAGCCAGCTCTAGCGCAAGACAAAATCAAGTATCCGGAATACTACGGATTCTATGCAATTGATGCAGGCAAGACCGTCACGATCGTCGACAAAGGTCCTCCTCTGAGCCTTTCGGCCAATGTTGAGTTCTTGCTCTTTCACAAAGCCGTAGCGGCAGTTCCGCCAGACCCGAAGCTGTACATGATTCCATTGGCTCCCCGCGAGCCGGAACAATTCAAGGACAACTCCTTCAAAGGTTGGGACGATTGGTTCAACAAGACCCAGAACGAGTACCCTAAAGCAATGCAGGAAGCTTTGAGTGGCATACCTGCCAATGCCAAGCGATTCGAGGTGCGCACCAAACCTGTTGATGGCCAGCCGGAAATGATTCGGCTTGTGCCATCAACCACGCTAGAACCGGGGATGTACAAAATCCAGGGCGCGACGTTCTGGGTTGAACAAGACGTGTTCCTTGACCGGTTTCGAGAGCAAGCGCGCGAGGCGAACAAGCGTAGCGACTGGATCCATGCCAGATTGCTATCTGATTTCGTCGTGGGAGTGAAACCCGAAGACTCTGAAATGGCGGCACTGTCAAAGTCTGCGGCGCAAACATATTTTGACCAAGAGGGTGGCTTGGTGAGATCGTGGACGACGGCCCCCTACGGACGCTACGGAAGCGTTCCTAGTGTGACCCGTGTAGCCATCGCGTCCGACGGCGAGCACGTATTTTCAGGATCTCGGGAATCAAGTTACGGCCTCATTCAAAAGTGGAATCGTCTTAATGATGCGCCTTTGTCGTCAGTCGAGACACATGCATTCCTGACGGGAATGGCCCGCTCAATGGACGGTCGTCGGTTGGCCGCCGGATCCGATAGTGGCGGGGCGGCGCAGATTCTCGACATTGAAAAGGGTTCGGTAGTCAAGCAGTTTCGTCACCCCCGTTGGCAGTATGGGGGCTCGATGCCTTCAGTTCAATATGTCGCATTCTCCCACGATGGCCGATTCGTTGCCGCGAGCCATGGGCCAGAGACATTCATTTGGAGTCTCGATGAAGCAGGTTCTGAATCGTCTGCGAAGGACATAAAGACCCAGTTTGATGCCATGGGGCCGATCGCTTTTAGTCCCGATGGCCTACGACTGCTGATTGGCGGACGACTCATTGATCTAATGGTGAACAAGGAAATCGCATCCGTTAAAGGAGAGCATGAGCGAGTGTGCTTCAGCGCCGATGGCTCCAAAGCGATCATTTCTGGTTCGAAGACGATTCCGGTCTTGTGGGATTTGGAGGGCGATGTTCCGCGGCAGACGCCCACCGCGATGAGCGTGGGACAGGCGATGTTTCTTCCCGATGCGAGCCATGCTGTGGCTGTGTCCCCGGTGGGAACAATCGATATCTGGCCGATCGGCGGCGCGGCTCCGATTCGACGATTTGCATTCAATCCTGAGGACATCGCCGTGAGTGACGATGGGCGGTACCTTGTCGCCGCCGCTGGAAACAACATTCGCCTGTTTCAGTTGCCGCGCTCTGTCTGGGTGACCGACGAGCGTCGCTCGCAGATTGCGGAGAAGGCGATGGCTCTCGGGGCATCGCGATTGGAACTGTCTCAGGCGCGTACAGCCGCTATCGCCAAGGAAGAGGACCGTCAGCATCGCCTTCTGGTTGAAACACTTCGGCCGTCCACAATCCTAAGCGGTCAGGTGACAACCCCGTATTCCCCGCGGAAGTTCGAGTTAACGATTCAATCACTTGATTCCGAAAGTGGCCAACTGGTCGCGTCCATATTGTTTGCGAAGGCGGGGGGATTCGGGGGGGAAGCGCCGGTGCGGGAGGTGCGTGGGACTCTTGTCGGCACGAAGTTGAAACTTGAAGAACATCGCGCCGCGAGTGAGAAGGGGCGGATTGCCCCAGCAGTGATCGAACTCACATTTGATCTGGCTAAGAAACAGCTCTTCGGCACCCGATCGCAGAGTGGTGAGACAGGCCATATGACGGTGGACCTCTCCAAGGCGCTCCAGCCCGAAGTACCAAAGTAAGACGTCAGTGACTGACCAAGTCGTTCATCGCCAGGATCGAAGTTCAGCCGGAGTCCGTCGCGCGCGACCTGGCGTCCGATTGCGATCGGGGTGACCGAGACATCGCAGTTGGTCACAGTCGGCACATCGGCGTTGGCTCTTGCAGCTCTCCCGCAGTTGTTTCCTGCCGACATGTCTCTGATCGATGTTGCTTCGATTTCGAGAACGGTCCGACTTCCTCTACTTCAAGCGACCGGCTTCGACCGAAGCCGACCCGCTGGTAAACGATGAACGCCCGGACCCAGAGGTTCGGGCGTTCGCGTTGGTGGGCCAGCGTTCGCAAGGGTTTGCGAATGACGACCAGAGGGGGATGGTTCGGAGAGCGGCGGTGCGAGACAACGGGCGCGACGCCGCGGGTCGGTACGAAGGCGCAAGGTGTCCGCGTGCAGTGAACGGTAAACAACAAGTCGGTACGCGAACCCTCTAACGGAACAGCGACGAGTCCTTAGCGCGATGCAGCAGGCCGAGGGTCTCCAGCCTGATACGCATCGCTTCGGGCGACACCTCGAATGGACGCGCCAGCTGTCGCGCGACGCCGTCGAGCAGCACGTTGTCGTTTGCGTCCTCGCGGGGCGGTGACTCGATGAGACGCCGATCGGCGGCAGCGCTGGATTCGTGTTGCCCCTCGCGCAGATCGCGCAGGCAAATCGGCTCCATGCTGCCCCGCATCTCGTGCCAAGCTCGCTTGACCATCTCTCGCGGCATGAGGATGCACGCGCCGAGCCGGTTCGCTTGGTACTCGCGCTGGTCGAGTTGCCGGGAGCGAAGCACATGATCGGGCCGGTCGACCTCAGCACTGACCGCGAAGAGCGGTCGTTCGTTCGCCCAACGCAAGAACGCATGGCGATGCAGCCGCCAGTGAGCCAGCTCATGCGCGACGGTGAATCGGAATCGACCGAGCATGCTCGGATTGACTTCAGGGGCAAGTCGCTGCTCCACAACGATGCGCCGCGTTCTGAACCAGATCTCCCCGTCGACGCCACCCTCGGGGTACTTTGCCGCCAAGTCCCCATATTCGAGCGCCAATTTGCAGTACGCCACGGCGATCATGTCGATCGGCACCGGGGGCGCTGTGACAAGGCCGTGCTCGCGCGCGTACTCCGCGAGCAGCATCGCTGCTTCGTCCTCGAACTCTTGAGGCTGGAGGAACTTCACGCCTGACTCGTCGGAACGTGTACGCCTTCCCATCGCTACTACTTCTCCTTCTTCATTCGCTCGGCACTCTCTCGCAGCCTCCGTAGCTGCTCAACAGTGAGCCCCCGCGCCGCTCGGAGAAGATCCGGCATCTCCCGCGGCTCCTCGCGGATGATCTCGGGCAAGTCCCCAGTCAACCGACCCGCCAGCGCGGTCCACTCATCGACGTTTGCGCCGAGCAGCTCAGCCATTCGTTTGACACGATCCGCCGTCGGCGGGTCGACGTTGTTCTGCTCCACCTGCGACAGGTAGGTGGGACTGATGCCGACGAGGATCGCGAACTTGCGAAGCGTGTAGCCCTTCTCGCTACGCCGCTCTCGAAGCACGTCACCGAATCGCCGTGCGATCTTGTCATCCATGATGGCGCTCACGTTCCTCACACGGTGTCAATCAAGCACACCCGTTCAAGCACAGCCGGCAGACACCTCGCTTGCAGCTCGCACGCTTCACGGAGTCGCTGCTCTGCGTCGAGTGTCTCTCTCAGCAGTCCCGCCACCTCCAATTGGATATCGCGATGGACGATCGGAATCGAGAACGACAGCAGCCGCCTCTCCTTGAGTCGCAATCTACTTGTGCTGGTAGTACCTGTGCTCAACGTCTCGATGTGATCCCAGATCGCGGGCTGCGAGAAGTACGCCCACAGGTACCCAGGCACAATTCGCGAGTCGACAATTTTGAAGACAGGGAACTCGTTCGACACGAGGCGTCCGTGCGCCGCGTCGTCAACTTCGGCGAACGCACCCTTCCATGCGAAGAGCCGGTTATAAACGAAGTCCCCCTTCTCGACGCGGTAGAGCTTCGCAGCTTTGATCTCGTCGCCGCCCTTTTCGTGCTTGATGTAGAGACCCTTGGCGTACCACGACATCGCGAGCACCTGATAGTCGGTGCCGGGCACAACGGGGACCTCTCGTCGCACCTGCGACACGAGAGCCGAGAGCGGGGCTCGATCTGGGCGCGACCTCTTGATCGCCTCGCCCATCCGGGCCCAAGCGGCTTGGTGTCTCGCGCAGGTCTCCGCGACAGCTGCGATTGTGGTCGCTAGCGCACCGTATCCGCGTGCAGGCGTAGGAAAGCGGTGGCCATCGCTTCCGTTCGGGTTTCGACAGTTAAGGTTGTAGGCCTGTGCGGCAATACGGGATCGCGCCACTTGCCAAGAGCGATCACTTGGCCTGCGGGCAGACCACCACGCGATCGCGTCGGCACATTCGTCGAACATGAATGGCTTGTGTTGCGTGTAAGCCTTCAGGCCTGGTCGCACTGGAATCTCATAGAACCACACCTCGTCAGACGGCTCTCTTGTGTCGAAGAACAAAATGGAGGTGCTGCTCTTCGTATAGGGCTCGAAGACTCCCTTCGGAAGACGGACGACTGTGTGAAGGTTGTACTCGTCAAGCAATGCTGCGCGGACGCGCACAGCGATACCCTCTTGCGTGAGAACTCCATCAGGTACGACCACTGCAGCTCGCCCAGGCCTAGCGCCGCCTCGCAGCTTTCGCATGATCAGCTGCAGGAAGAGCAGCGCCGTCTCGGTAGTCTGCTTGTCCGGTGGGAAGTTGCCGAGAATACTGCGCTCCTCTTCGCCGCCGAAGGGTGGATTCGTGAGAATCACGTCGACGCGATCGGCATCCCCCAACTGCGAGATCTTCACTGCCAGACTGTTGCCGTAGTCAACCGCCGGCTCGTCCAGCCCATGCAACAACAGGTTCATCTGCGACAACATGTATGGCAACGGCTTCGCTTCCCCGCCGCGAATGCTGCGTTCCTGCAATTGCCTTCGATCCTGGACCGTCTTGCACTGACGCTCGAAATGAGTGTACGCCTCAGCCAAGAACCCCCCCGTGCCGCATGCCGGGTCGAGGACTAGTTCGCCCAACCGTGGGTTGGTAACAGCGACCATGAACTGAATGACTGGGCGTGGCGTATAGAACTCGCCACTGTCGCCAGCGGCATCTCGCATCTCACGCAACATGGACTCATATAGCCGCGCGAGCGTATGAATCTCTTCGGTCGAGTCGAAGTGAATCCCATCCACGAGGTTGATGACATCGCGAAGCAAGTAGCCAGAGACCATTCGATTGACAACACCACTGAACACGGTCGCGATGACATCTCTGCGCCGGTCGCCGTTGGTAGCACGAAGACTTCTTAGGTAGGCCAGAAGGCCAGCGCCCCGCTTGCCATCGGGACGCGGCGCCTCTTCTTGATTGACGAACGCCGTCAGTGCATCGCCAGTAATCCCGTCCGCGTGCGCCGCCCAGTCGCGCCACCGATAGGGAGGTTCAATGGCCGATCTGTACTTCTTTCCGGAGATGCGAGCTCGCGTCTCGTCCACTCGCTCACGATCGTCGAGGAACTTTAGGAACATGATCCACGTGAGCAGTGGAAGCCGATCAAGGTCGCCGTTGAGCCCCTTGTCCTTCCGCATGATGTCGCGGGCTGACTTGATCAGTGCACTCAATTGATGCGCCGTGGTCTTGGGTTCGTCGGGCCTTCTCGCAGGACGCGTCGCGGTGGGAGTCTTTTTATTCGCCATCTGAACTCATCTATTGAGTGGGGTAGGGCAGCTGATCTACGCGGCGGCGTAGAGGAGCGATTGGAGCTGAGTCACCGCGCTTCGAAGCTGTGTGACGTCGCCGAACTTCGCGGCGATCTCAATCACGTTGCCGTGATCGCTGATCGGAGGCACTTCAAGTACATCGGGGATAACGAATTGGGCGGTGCCGTGCTCGGTGTACTTGTCCAGAAGGTCGTTGAGGATCGACTTCGCTTCCGGCCCGTACTGCTCGAAGAAGTCGGGGCGTTCGGCGCGCAGTCGCTGCGCCCGCTCGCGCCGCGTTCGCAGCGGCGAGTTGAATGCCAAATGGCAGATCAGGTCGAGGGGATCGGCGTCGGGCTGTTGCGCCGTCTCCGCCAAGTGATCGAAATCGATCCCCCGGTCCGCGAGTTGATCGATGATCTCGCGTCGGCGATCCGGGTCTGCCCATTCGCCGCGGAGCTCGGCAGCGTTGCGATAGAGGGACCGCACGCGATCTGCCGTGTAGTCAGTGAACTGGACGACGCGAAGCTGGTTGCCGTCTGGATCGAGCTCATACACGAGGTGCGCTGCAACCTCAACGTGGCCACCGTCAACGTAGAACTTGCGGCGCGGCCCGTCATCCTCGTCGGGTGGGAGTTCTGCTGGCTCGGCGGGATCGGGAGCGGCTTCGTTCTCGGCGACGATCTGCTCATCGCCGACCGGCTCGCCTTCTTCATCGATTTGTTGCTCGATCTCGACAACGGGGTCGCCGTCGAAGTCTGGGTCAGCGAAGAGACGTGTTGCGGAGCCGGTGTAGTCAATGATGCTGAAGAAGAGCTTCCCGTAGTCATCGCGAACTCGCGTGCCGCGCCCGATGATCTGCTTGAACTCAGTCATCGAGTTGATGACCCGAACAAGGACGACGTTCTGCACCGTCGGCGCGTCGACACCGGTAGTCAGCAGCTGCGACGTCGTCAGGATCACTGGTGTCTGTCGCTCGACGTCCTGAAAGCGGCTGAGGTGACCGCGCCCGATCTCGCCCTCGTTCGCCGTAACCCTGCACGCGTAATCGGGGTGATCGCGGACGAGGTCCGCGTTCAAGTTGTTGAGGGCCTGCCTCATCTCGCTGGCATGCTCCTGGTCGACGCAGAACACGATCGTCTTGGCGAACCGATCAGTGCGACGCAGGTACTCCGTCAAGTGGCGCGCCACCGCTTCGGTTCGTGCGCGAAGCGCCACCCGGCGCTCGAAGTCGTTGGTGTGATATTCCTCGTCAGGGACCTCGCGTCCGAATCGATCGACCTCGCCCTGGGTCGGTCGCCAGCCCGCTGCGTCCCACGTCGTCACGACGCGATGGACGCGGTAGGGCGCAAGGAAACCGTCATCAATGCCCTGGCGCAGGCTGTAGACGTAGAGAGGATCGCCGAAGTACGCGTAACTGTCCGCGTTCTCGACGCGTCGCGGCGTCGCGGTCATGCCGAGTTGGCACGCCGGCTCGAAGTACTCGAGAATCTCACGCCAGCTGCTGTCGTTCCGCGCACTGCCGCGGTGGCACTCGTCGACGATGATCAGATCGAAGAAGTCGCGCGGGTACGCGCGATAGAGGCCAGGGCGAACGGCGTCCTCTGCGATCGACTGGTAGGTCGCGAAGTACATCTCGCGGCTCATGACCGCGTTGCCACCCTCAATCTTGTGCCTTGCGTCGTCAAAGGGCGCGAAGTCCTTGTCCTTGGGATCATCGATGAGGATGTTCCGATCGGCGAGATAGAGGATGCGCGGACGGCGAGGCGCGCCTGATCGATTCCACCGAGCCTTCCAGAGCCGCCAGCAGATCTGGAACGCGACGAGCGTCTTGCCCGTTCCCGTCGCCATCGTGAGGAGCATTCGATCTCGCCCCATGAGCGCACCCTGCACGACGCGGTTGATCGCGGTCTCTTGGTAGTAGCGCGGTGACCTGCCGGGCTGGTGATGGCCAGGGGTGAGCAGCGACTGCGCGGCGGCCGGGCCGATCGCCTCGCTCGCCACGAGCCGCGCCCAGAGCTGATCCGGCGCGGGGAACGAATTGATCTCGCGCTCGACGCCCGTAGTGAAGTCGAACTCCACGATGCCATGGCCGTTCGTCGCGTAGGCGAACTTGAGGCCGAGGATCGCGGCGTAATCCTTCGCTTGCTGAAGCCCTTCGGCGGGAGTCGTGTATGTCGGCTTCGCCTCGACGACGGCGATCGCAACATCCGGGCGATACCGGAGGATGTAGTCAGCGCGCTTGCCGGGGCGCCTGCGGCCTCGACGTCCGGCGACTACGATGCGGCCGTCCGTGAAGGTCACCTGCTCATTGATCCGGCAGGGATCGCTTTCCCAGCCAGCGGCTCGAAGAAGCGGCACGACGTACAGGCGGCAGGTGTCGGCCTCATTCGGCATCGACTGCCTCCTGTCGGCTGCACCGGCTCTCGCGGGCTGGGGAGTAGAAACTCATGCGGGGATTCGGTGGGCGTCCATGTGCATGAAACACTGAACAGGCGGAGCATAACCGCCCGGTCGGGGCGTGTCCACCTGATCGAAGTGATTTCACCTCACGACACGTTCGACGCGAGCGCCACTGACCACCGCCGCCGTTGTTCTCCCCAGTCGGACGCACCGACGATCGCGCGAAGCCCTCTCTCATGGACCCGCTCTCGACCAGCGGTAACCTGCTCCAGAAGCAGGAGTTGCTCTTGAAGGTCGGGTGCCAGATTGAGCAAGTTCATGATCTGCGTCATCCGTGGCTGGGTGACACAGGCGATCCGGGCCAGCTCCGACTGGTCGACCACGGTTCCGTCCCGGATCAGCCGGTCGAACCGGATGGCCAGCGCCATCAGGCGGGCGATCCGAGGCACCCGGCCCGGGCCTACCTCATCCGCTGGCCGACGCCGCGTGATCAACCGCTTCCGCCCCTTGGCTTCGCGGGCGAACTGGACCTTCCGCTTCACCGTGATCATGCCGCCACCTCCACCTCGCGCGCCGCGAGGGCGCGGATGCCGTCCGCGTGAAACGAGACCTCAATCGCCGAGTCGCGGGCGTCGTAGTCGACGCGGGCCACGATGAGCCGCAGCAAGTCGACTTGTTCGCGCGGACTCAGCGCGCCCCACACATCGTCGAACCCCGCGAGCGCTGCCGTCGCCTCGCGCGGCTCGATCATCTCCCGCTCCTGTGCGGCGATCTCTTCCGCGATGGCGCGAAGTCGCGCTTCCGCCGTTGCCGTCTGTTCGTGAAGCGCGGCGACAACGCCCACGGACGCGCTCGACGGGTCGGCGGTTAGCACGCGACGGAGCTCCGCCTGCGTGCGCGCGAGCCCGCGCTGGACGACGCGGCGCTCTGCGCCGAGCCGCTCGACGGCCGCGTCAACCTGGCCTCGCGCGGCGCGAAGCGTCTCCTCGAGCATCGCACGGTCGCTGCCGAGGGACCGAATCTCGTCGACGACGGCCCGTTCGATCTCGGCCGCAGGCAGCGAGCCCGACGGGCACGAGCCGCGACCCTTCTTGATCGCGCCGCAGCAAACGTAATAGCGGTGCACGCGCGGCTTGCTGCCGTTGAAGCTGTGCACCATCGCGCGACCGCAGGCTTTGCAGAAGAGCAGTCGCTTGAGGAGCGCGCCGTAGCGGTTGCGGAAGTCGTTCTTGTTGCCGCGCGCATTCGCCTGAAGCTGCGCCTGCACGCGGCGGAAGAGATCCTCGGGGACGATCGCCTCGTGTTCGCCGGGATGGACTTCGTCGCGGTGGCGGATCTTCCCGAGGTAGATCGGGTTGGTCAGGTGGTCGTGGAGGTTGCCGCGATCGAAGGGCTGGCCGCCGAGCGCCTTCCCTGCCTTCGAGATCCACGCCTTCAGCCGCCACCCACGAGCGTCGAGTTCATCGACGACGGGCAGGAGCGAGCCGAGTTCGAGGTAGAGCTCGTAGATCTCGCACACGCGAGCCGCCTCGGCCGCGTTGACCACGAGCTTCGGGCTCGGGTTGGAGCGGTCGACGTCGTAACCCAGCACCGGCTTGCCTCCCGCCCACTTTCCCTTGCGGCGCTGAGCGGCCACCTTGTCGCGGATGCGCTCGCCGATGATCTCTCGCTCGAACTGGGCGAACGAGAGCAGGACGTTCAGCATCAGGCGGCCCATCGAGTCGCGGGTGTTGAACGCCTGCGTCACCGAGACGAAGGACACGTTGGCCTTCTCGAACGTTTCCATGATCCGCGAGAAGTCCATCAGCGAACGGCTGAGCCGGTCGACCTTGTAGACGACGACGCAGTCGACCCTCCCGGCGGAGATGTCGGCGAGGAGCGCCGTGAGCCCCGGACGCTCCATGTTGCCGCCGGTGAAGCCACCGTCGTCGTACCGATCGGGCAGCGCGACCCAGCCCTCGGCCTTCTGGCTCGTGATGTACGCCTCCGCCGCCTCGCGCTGTGCGTCGAGCGAGTTGAACTCCTGCGCCAGGCCTTCCTCGCTCGACTTGCGGGTGTAGATTGCGCAGCGGACGACCGGAGATCGCACCGCGTCACGCTTGCTCGTTGGTCGACGGCTCACGCAGCGCTCCCGAGTCGGAAGAACCGGAAGCCGTTCACGTGCGAGCCGGTGACCTTCTTGGCGATGGCGCTGAGGGAACGGAATCGCTCGCCCTCGAACTCGAAGCCATCGGGAAGGACGACGACACGGAGCGTGCGTCCCTTGTAGTCGCGGGTGATCGCGCCGCCGGGGGCGGGCAGTCGATCGTCGGTCGACACCACGGTGCGAACCACGGGGCCGTCGCCAAGGGGCGGGATGCACGCCAGCGACCGCTTCGGCGGCGTCACGCGCACGTCGGCGTCGCGGGCCAGTTCCTCGGCGCGCTGCTTGGCGCGTTCCGAGAGACCGCCGTACGCCTTGGCTTGGATGAGCCAGATGACGCGGCGCACGAGATAGACCCGGTGGCGGCTGCGCGTTCGCTCACCGGTCAGCTCGGCGTAGCGGTCCTGCAACTGACCGACGCTCATCTTCTCGAGCGCGGCGAGTTCCTTCTGGACGTCGATGGTCATCGCGAGGTCTCCAACCCGCAGGGCTCCGGTTCACCGGAGGTACGGTGAGCCACACTGAGCCTCGGATCGCCCTCGACCTCAAGTCCCTCGTCGGAAAGTGGGCAACTTGCGGGCGTGCCAATCAGCCCCACCGACCGGGCGCGGCGGTGCCACCGCACGAGCCCCTTGGCGAGGATCGCGGCGACGGCGCGACGGCGGTCGTCGGGCGAAAGCGCGGGGATGGCGTCGAGATCGGCCACGGGTGACTCCGTTCAGACCCCAGCCACTGAGCCAACTCGGCTCGGAGATGGCAAGCGGCGGGTTCACCCGGGTACTTATGCAGCGGGAGGGCGGGTTGCGCGGCGGGTCTGACTCCGACGGGTAGAAAGCCGACACTATCATTCCTAAGAAGGCTCTTCGACGACTCCGCGGCCGAGGGCCACGGCGCTCGGCGAGCTTCTCACACCCACCCGCGAGGAGGGTCCTATTGCCAGACGCCACTGAATCGCTTGTAGCCGACCGACTTGCACAGGAGACCAGCGTCGCGCAGCGCATCGCGGATGGCGTCTCTGCCCAAGGAAGGGACGTAGACGACGCGACCATTCGAGCGTTCTTCCCTGAACTGAACGTGCGCCACGGAGGACACCGGACCAACATAGTTCGAGATGTCTCGCTACCGCATCAGCTGGTTTGTGGCTCCCCCGTTGTGGTGAACCTTGAGCCGATGTCCGCTAGCGAGTTCGAGTCGCGTTATCGAATAACTCTCTCAGCTGCCGAGCGCTTCGCAGAACAAGGGCACGTGATTGCCAATTTGTACGTGCGAGATCCTGCAGCGTGGCGCGGCTTCTCACATTTCGAGCGCCTCATCCGACTTTCGCTAGCAAACGGCGTACGGGTCGACAAGTACTTCACCTTACGTAATGCTCAGTTCGCCAGCCTTATCGATGATCGTGCAGACCAGCTGGATCGGCAACTACGTCAAGTGCAGCAATCTAGACCACAGGACGTTGCTGCCCTGTTGACGCATGCCAAGTCACAACGAGGCGCCTTCGGCCGAGTCATTGGAACGCGTTGGGCGTACCTCGACGTACTCGCACCTCAAGCCTCCGACGTTGTCGCAGGTCTCGTATCGGAATGCCGCCTGGCGGAGGCACTCGAGTTCCTTCGATTGACCAAGCACGCCGTCGTCTCGCCCATCAGTTCAGCACTCGGCGGCGAATTCAGGTGGGCACCAAGCGATCTCGGACACATCCGTTTGGAGAGCGAGCAGTCTCTGACTGAGCGCCGCACGGTTCCATTCGCCGACCGGGGTGACGCGATGGAGTTCCTGATTCACAGCTTGACGACAGTGGCGCCCTTCCGATGTCTGCGCGAGTACGAAGCGGACACCTTGGCCGCGCTCATGGCAAACTCCGATCTAGAGGTGCTGAAGGCTCATCTCTGCGCGACAATGGAAGCGATGGCGGCCCTTGCGCAGCGGGGCGAAGTCAGGGAGAGCAGCGTGAACGACTGGATTCGCGTCAGCAAGGAGATCCAGCGCGTCCTCGGACAGTATGAGAAGGTGGGCCAAACAGCTGCCAACGTGACTGCGGTAACGGTCGGGTGCATTGTCCAAGCGTCAATTGAAGGAGCCGCCGGATTCGTTGTCGGCGTAGCCGCAGGCGCGCTAGCAACAGAAGTCCTCGGCAAGCGACTTGAGGCCGGACGAGCCGTTCATCGTCTCGTGAATCCGGGTCGACACCGGTTCATCTTGGCGCTCGAGAAACTGCAGGCCGGCACTCGGGCCGCGTGAAAGCCATCGTCTGGGCCTTAACCCGAGACAGATGCAGTAGAACGACCGCGGCGCTATTCTCCACAGTCGAGCGTGACACTTCTCGGAGACGACGCACGACCGAACCCCGTCGGCTTCCCTCTACTTCTTGGCCGGTTGCAAACCGAACCGGCCCGCCAGTTCACGCGAGACGCCGCCGAGAGACCTCGGCGGCGTTTTCGCGTTCTACGCCGTTGTTCGCGTGGGTCGCGACCCCGTCGCGGGTCTCTCGTGGGCGCGTGGTCATCACCGGCCGGGCAGCCCGGAAGCGCCTCCAACCGCCCGTTGGGGCCAAAGTCTCACTGTCTCTCCCCGAGACCCCTGCCGGGGTTATGAGAGGGTTGACTCCGCGATAGCGCGAGCAACCTCCACGGTTGCCTTGGGATACTGCGAGCAACCCTGTTCGAAACGCGAGATGATCGTGAATGCGCCGCATCGTCCGAACCGGCCGACTCCTATCGCAGGCTGGCACGACCCTGGCACAGACGTCTCCGTCTACCGCGCCAAGCGGACGGGCATACGATCTCTTGGACGTTGCTCTGAGACGGCGGATGCGTCTCGTTCACCGGCCACATGCAGGGGCCAACGATGCCGATGAACCCGAGAGCTTCACACGAGAGGATGCTTTGATGGCGTACAAGAACGTCTCCCTCGCCCGACTGGCTGTTGTCACGCTGCTGGGGTTCGTCGTGACGATCGCAACATCATCGACCGTTTCGGCACAACCACTGCCACCGACGGTCGGAGATCCCGAGCTTCTTCGCAATGCAGAGTTGTGGCCCCCATTTGGGACAACCGTCTGGCAGCTGCCTGCACCGCATGAGTTGATTTGGTACATCGCGTATGATCCGACGCCACTGACGGTCGACTCGCCGGAGTTTATCGTTCATCTTGTCAATGACGGGCGGACGGTCCGTACGTTACTCGCCAAGCTTGGGGCCTCCGCCACCATCTCCTTCTCCCTGACGCTCCCCAACGGAACAACCCGGCAGAGTGACGTCACAGCGACTCGTGCGTATATGTACCACGGCCGCGAACAGCATATCGCCAAGGGAGAATCGATTGCGAATTTTCACCTCAATCTGTTCGAGCACGTCGGGGCGCTCGATCCGGGTGTCCATATATTGCAAGCCACTTTGAGTACGACGGCGCCGCTTCGATGTGCGCAGGACGACGCTGTGATCGTCGACGAACTGTCGATCCAGCTCCCACCGATGAGGTTCGAGGTGATTGCGCATCCCGTACCCGAACGGGATGTGAGGGGGTCGGAGAACATCGATCTGGAACCGCTCACGGAGATGGACCGATTGACCGGTAGAATCCGTGCACGCCTGACAAATATCTTTGATGTTCCCTTGAGCTTTCACGCAGACCTTGGATTGAGACCAAGGCAGGAACCACTCCCTGAGGATCATGCGCTCAGCGTGTACAACGATATCGAGCGATGGACGGAGTCGGGCTGGGCACGCGACGGATCTCTGGGCTACTGTGGAATGGGCACGGGCAGCGTGGCGGTCGAGCCGGGGAAGTCGGTTTCCGTGGCTTTCCATTCGCCGCTGGCACACGGCCGAAGTTCAGGAGTCTTTCGCTGTGTGCTCACGGTGCAGACTCCCGATGGAGAACGCCACAAAGTCGTCACTGCACCGATCATGGTTGAACACCGTAACCGGTAGCTTGTTCTCCATCTACATGCGGTCGAGATCCGTCTCACCTGGTCACTCGCGCCGCTCGATCGACTACACGCCCGCCAGTGATGTTGCCGCTGGTGCAGTGGTCGTGCAGGGCGAGCTCGTCGGCATCGCCAAGCTCGATATCAAGGCCAACACGCTCGGCGCGCTGGCGGTCGCGGGCGTCTTCGACATCGCCAAGGCGACCGGTGGTGGCACCGCGATCACTGCGGGTGCGTTCGTCCACTGGGATGCGACCAACTCCATCGCCACGACGGCAGACGGCGGCGGTACAACTCGATCGACGCCCAGCGCGACGCATGCACCGCGTACATCGCCACGATGAAGCACGCGGGCTGGGTTTGCCTGGCCGACGACTACAGCGACGGCGGCTGGTCTGGCGGCAACACGGAGCGGCCTTCGCTCCAGCGACTGCTCGCCGATGTGGAAGCGGGGAAGGTCGATGCCGTCGTGGTCCATCGCGTCGATCGGCTGTCGCGGAGCCTTCTCGATTTCACGCAGATGCTGACCCTCTTCGAGCGCCATGGCGTTTCGTTCGCGAGCGTGACCCAGTCGTTCGCCACCGACTCGGCGATGGGCAGACTGACGATGCACATCCTGCTGAGCTTCGCCGAGTTCGAGCGCTCGATGATCTCGGAGCGCATCCGCGACAAGATCGGCGCCCAGCGTCGTCGCGGCATGTGGGCGGGTGGCAAGCCGGTGCTCGGCTACGACATCGATCGCTCGGCCGCGAGCCCGCGTCTGGTTGTGAACGCCGCCGAAGCCGAGCGAGTCCGCGCGATCTTCACGCTCTACCTCGAGCTCGGCAGCCTGATGCCGGTCGTCGAGGAGCTTCGACGGCGCGGGTGGACGGCGAAGGCGTGGACCACGAAGGCGGGTCGGTCTCTCGGCGGCCAGCCGTTCGACAAGCCGACCGTGCACGCGCTGCTGACGAACCCAATCGTGACCGGCAAGATCGTCCACAAGGGCGCGGTCCACGACGGCCAGCACGAGGCGATCGTCCCGCGGAAGGTCTTCGATCGCGTGCAGGAGCGGCTCAAGGCGAACGCGCGCACGAAGTCGGCGTTCAACATGCCGTCAGCCACGGGCGCGTTGCTGCGTGGATTGTTGCGCTGCAAGAGCTGCGACTCCGCGATGGTGCACGCTCGTACGCGGCGGGGCAATCGTGCGTACTCGTACTATCGATGCAACCGCGCGTGCCGTCACGGTGCCGCCGCGTGCCCGACCGGCTCACTCCCGGGCGGCGAGATCGAGAAGTTCGTGGTCGAGCAGATCGTCGCGACGCTCAAGCATCCCTCCTTCGCCCGCGCTGCTTTGAAGGAGGCGAAGCAAATGGCCACGGGCACGCAGATCGATCTCGGCGCGATCAAGGCGGCCATCGACGACATCGACGGCATGTGGCCGACGCTGTCGCCGAGCGAGCAGTTCCAGCTCGTCCACCTGCTGCTCGAACGCGTGGAGTTCGACGCGGCCACGAGCAGCATCGCGCTCAGCTTCCGCGATGGCATCGTCGCCGGTCACATTCCGAGGAGCACTGAGGTGGCGGCACAGTCCAGCGCCAGCAACGCCGCCACAGCCACTCGCACCGCAACCGCTCGCACCGCCACCACCGAGGCCGCCGCATGAGCGTCGTCGTCGTCCGTCCCTGCCACTTCCGCTCCCGCGACGGCTCGGTATTCTGATCTCGTGCGGCTGAGCATCGCAATCGCGACGGTGGCGGCAGGCGGCGGACAGCCCGGCAAACTGGGCGGAGGTTCGCCATGCGGAATGCGGGGCGGCACCCGTGCTTCGCACTCTTCGACGCTCGTGTCGATGACCGCGCGCGTGCTCGAATCTGCTGCGGTCCGACTGCTCGCACTCGTGTTCGCGGCGACCGTGTTCGCCACCGGTGCCGTCGCCTCCACCCCCATCGGCGCCTGCGCCGCCAACCTCATCGGCGGCAGCGCGAACGCCCCAGGCACACAGGCCTGGACGCTCGACCCGCTCGGGAACTGGGCCGATGTCTCGACCTGGACCTCGGGGATCATCACCGGGCAGCCCACCGGCGGTCACTTTCACAGGATCAAGGCGAAGGAGACAGTCAATGGACTGGTTGACTGGCTACGCCGCATTCCGAATGCAACGGCACACGACCGACTGGTGGCACAGAGCCTCTTGGATGACCTTCTCGACGCGCTGGGGACCACTCCATGAGCGCTGACTCCGTCGCGTTCGTCGGCGCCTTGGCATATAACTGCCGCCAGCTCCTACCAATCATGGCTGATCATCTTGCAGATCACAATGGCGTAGTACTTCCGCATCTCTTCATGGCTGATGTGGAACGATGGGCGGAGCGGAGGATCGAGGGAGGTCGTGGTTCCAAGGACTCCGACCTACTTGAGGTATTGGCCTTCATTGAGGTTGCTCTTGCCCACCATGTCGATTCGGAAGTTGGAGAGGTGATCTCGGTGTCGTTTCTGGAACACCTCCCGAGACCCGGCGAGCCTGGCTCAGTTCTGCGATCGATGGTTGGTCCAACCTGTGCTGCGCAGCTGAAGATAATCGGTTGATCCGTAGGTGAGTGCGCGTCCCTCCGCCGCTTGGGGTCACGACCCCTCAATCGATCCCCACCGATCGGTCAGGACCGATTGAGATGGTCCCCCGATGAAACGCAGGCGCGGCATTTCGCTCGGTATCGCGTTCCCTCTAGATACTTGCCCAGGAGCGCACCATGAGTCGACTCGACCTCCACATCCTGTTCCTCGCTGTGGTCACCGCTCTCGGCTTCGCGCCCATCGCGGAGGCCCATTACAGCCCAACGCAAGGGAGGTGGGTGGAGAGGGACCCGATTGGGTATGCAGATGGCTGTTCCCTATATGTCTACGGTTCATCAACTCCAACGCTACTTCGCGACTCATCGGGCCTATGCCCTTCGCAGAAAGACCTAGCCGCCATCGACGACGAGTACATTGCGTGCCGCAGTCGCTGTTTCGAGATGGCGCCGTTACCGCAGTATCTGTGCAAAGCGAAGTGCGAGAAAAGCCATTGCGCAAGGCTCGCCGCCACTCTGCCAACCTATCCATCGTTGCCAGATACCGCTCCGCAGTGCGATGACTATAAGGAAGATGATACGTACAAGGATGCCAACGCAAGATGCTTCTGCAGATGCGCGGGAAACGGTGACTGGTCCAAGGATGTTCGCGGGTGCTTGCGCGCCCTTTACGACTGCGGTATTGACCCCGACCTAGCGCATGTGACGTGCTACGCGGCTGCTAGCTGCAAAGGCTACTCGAAGCCGAACCTCACCTTGGCATACTGCTATGTCAAGTGCGTAGCAGTTCGCATTCCTTCCTGTATCCCGGCTCTTCCGACGACCCCAATTGATCCGTTCTTGTAGACGCAGTAGGGCGACTGGCGTGATGTACCATCGTACAACTGTCCTGCTGCTTCATGTTAGCATTTGCGCAATTCTCGGCAGTCTCATTGGGGCGCACGCATTGCGCGGATTCGCGTTACCAGGGTTGCTGGTAGGCGTCGTAGCCGGTCTGTTGACATGCCCCATCGTCATTTGGTCTGTTCATGGCAAGGAGCTGCAGCTAGCAATGCTCCTGCTCTACGCCACTCTTGTCGGCACATTAATGGCAGTGTCTAAACGCTCACCTGCGGTCCAACTGCTGGTGCTTGCTTTGGTTCTTTGTGCGTCGTCAATTCTAATCAGATGGCTAATGCCCCTGCGATTCGAGCCGACAGCGTGCGCATGGTGTGGGTATCCGCGGTCGGCTGAACGCAGTGCTCGATGCTCCGAGTGTGGATTTAGCACGCCGCATCAGCGTCGTCGACGACGACAACGCTGGAAGTTGTTAATGGCGCTACTGGCTCTCTTGCCGGTGTCGATATGGACATTCGTGTCTCTCTGAGAAACTGTTTCAGAAGGTGGTGATCGCGCGATGAGGGAAAGGATCTTCAGCAGCGCATGGAGACGCTCTCATATCAAAGGAACTAGAAGGTGGGCGCGGATCGGGCTGAGATCGCACGACTGCACGGCGGCTTACGACGCTTCGTGCGTGCCGACAGGGGTGTCTCAGAACGCCGCCGAGGCCGGTGTCAGGTCCTCCCAACCGATCCCCACCGCGGTATCAGGACCGATTGAGCGGTCCGACTGATGGAACGAGCGCGCGACATTTCGCATTCTGTCAGGTTCCCTCTACTTCAAGCGACCGGCTTCGACAGACGCCGACCCGCTGGTAAACGATGAACGCCCCGACCGCAAGGCCGGGGCGTTCGCGTTGGTGGGCCAGTGATCGCAGGGGTTTGCGATAGGCCAAGGAGGGCGTCTCGGCTCGTAGCCCGCAGCGCGAGACAACCGGCCCGACTCGCGGGGGAGGAGACCGGGCGGATCGAGGCGGAGTACCAGCACCAGGCCGCGAGGCTCTTGGCTCTCGACGTCGAGCTGGCCGAAGAGCGGGAGAGCGAGGACGCGGCTGGCACGAAGCAGGAGAAGACGCAGGCCGCGAGCGCCGTCGCAAGACTCGACAAACAGCGAGAGAGGCTCGCCGCCAAGCTCACCGAACGCGACGAGCGCATCGCCGAGGCGCGTCGCCGGGCCGAGGGTGACCGCAAGGACGTCGGTGCGGTGGGCGACGAGCTGATCTCGCTCTACGCCGACTCCGACGAGCTGCTCAAGCACGCGCGGGTCGTGGGCCTCGAAGAGATTGAGGAGAATGACTTCAACCTCAACATCCCGCGCTACGTGGACACTTTCGAGCCCGAGCCACGGGTGGAGATGAGAGACGCGCTGAAGGCGCTGCGAGAGGCCGAGGCGGCGGCGAAGGCGGCTGAGGCGAGGCTGACCCGACTGCTTCGGGGGGCGGGCTATGCAGACTGACTGCTTTCCGAACGCGATAGCCGAGTGGCCCAAGGGACCAGTTTCGAGTCTCGCCCACGTGAGCCCGCGATACCCGATGAAGAAGGGACAGGAGTACCCGTTCGTCGAGATGGCATCCGTCGGCGAGGACTTCGCGGGGATTCTCCAGTTCGCCACCCGGGCTCTCGAGGGCTCCGGCCTCTCACGCTTCAAGGTCGGTGACACTCTGTTCGCCAAGATCACGCCTTGTCCGCAGAACGGGAAGGTGGCATTCGTCGACACCATCCCAGGTGAACTCGGCCTCGGCTCCACCGAGTTCATCGTGCTATCGCCTCGCCCATTCACCGTGCCCCGCTTTCTGTACCACCTAGTGTGTTCTCACGACGTTCGCGGTCGAGCCGCGGCACGCATGGAAGGTTCCACGGGCCGCCAGCGCGTTCCGGACGGGCGAGTACGTATCGCGCTCCCACGCGCGCATCCGAGCCGCTGGCTCGATCCCCGTCCGCTCACCTCTACTTCGACGAGTCGGTGAAACAACGCCGACCCACTGGTGAACGATGAGCGCCTCGGCCAACCGGACGAGGCGTTCGTCTTTCAAACGCGAGGAAAGTGCCGGTGTTTCGCGTTTTCGCGCCGCGTCGAGAGTCCCGAGGCGAGAGTCGCGCGAGACACAGGAGAGGCAACCTAGCAACCGTCCCTGGCCAAAGTCTCTAACTCTCTAACCAGTGAGTCACAACTGGTTATAGAAGGTGCCGTCATAACCAGTGGCGGCGCGACTCGGTGGTGACTGGCAGGTCATCGTGGAGATGCGGGTTTGCAGCACCACACTCTGGGCACCGAGGTAACTGCTGGACGGAGTAGCCACATCGGCGGCACCGACCTTCTGTAAGGCGCCGATGCAGCGCGACAGCCCGTCGTTGAAGGGCCAGTGCGACGCCGGCTACGATCGTCCAAAAGATCGCATTCAGAAGGAGGCCGTGCCAGATCGGTGTGAACGGTAGAGCGGCCGCTTGCTGCCACCCGAAGCCTTCTGGGGGCGAATGAGCGTCAAGCCCCCATCGCGCCTCGAAGGACGGCAGGGGAAGCCCTCCCAGCAGAGCGACCCTGAATCCGTCTGGCGACTCGGCGATCGGTGCGACACGCAGCGACGATGACAGCGCTCGAAACGGCCACCCAGAGAGGTCCTCGATGTGCATGGTCCAGAGTGCGCGTTGCTCTGGATCGAACCCAATACTGTTCCTGATTGCGCCGTCGTCGAATGTTCGCCATACCGCTCTTGGCTGCGAGTCGAGCCACACCTGGGCGAAGCACTCAGCAGTGTCGCGTTCGCGGCGGTCGCGTCGCAGGTAAGCGACAAACTCGGACGGGCCGCGACATGGAACGACGCCCTGCGCACTCGCGCGATCCCACATAGCGTCAACGAATGGGCGTGCAAGTGCCTCGGCGTGGTCCGTGCTCGCGACAAGAACCTCCCGAGTCGTTAGAGCATGCGACCAGCGTAGCAGCATCGCATTACCACTTGCAGTACTTGATGCGCTGAAGCCGATCGTGGTGCTGAAGCTGCCCAACCAAGCACCGAGCCAAGCAACGATGAGCGAAAGTCCGACGCCCACGGCACCAACAAGCCAACACACTCGGAGCTTTGCCGTGGAGCTGCGGCTGCTCCGCAGCCACCGCGCCTGTCGCGTGCTGTCGGGTGCTTGGTTGCCATCGCGAATACGCACGCGAGCGCCTCCGCGTCATTGTGGGCAGTGTCGTGCTGCCTGTCCAAGAGCGTTCCGGATTGCCCGGTCGATCGCACGCTGGCACTCGCTGCGGGGCAACGGGGGCAATGCGAGACACGCTCGTTTCCCCTCGGTCAGGCAGGCGACTTCATCCTGATAAATGTCGCAATGATCGCAACGCGAGCGCATCGTCTCCTCGAGTCGCTCGCAGTGCTCGCAAGTCGGTGGCATTCCATCAGGAACATTGTTGCACGATAGCCAGTCCTGTGACTCGGCATGCCATCGCTCGTGCCGTACGGTACACCGATTGATTATCTCTTGCGCAAGGTCGTATCCTTTGCCTGGCAATCGAAGGGCCGGAAACTCGTCGGCAGCGTCGACGAAGACGCAGATGATCTTGCGACCCTCGCAGCAGACGGTCTCGGCGCTCGCGCCATCCCGCTTTCTCGCTTCTTTGCAGCAGAAGAGTTGCATTGGCGTAAACGGAACTGGGCTCTCGAACCCACGGCCGAATGGGCGACCATCCAGTGGAGGAATAACTGGTGTCACCGATGGGCCTTCGGGTACCTGAATCTGAACAGCAGAAACAGCGCTAGCGGTGAGGCTTGCCAGTCCTGTGGGGTCGATCCGTCTAAGTGGTTGTGACTTCAAGGCCTGATACAAGCTGGGCGAGTCACGATAACCAACCGGATCCCTCTCAATCCACCTCCCCTTGGTCGGGTTGTAGTGAGCGGCAGCGCTCGGAGCAAGGCTGAGCGTTGCGACGGTGACGAGGATGGCGACAAGCAGGTTGGATCGTGACATGGTGCTCTCCATCGAGCGTGGGCGGATCATAATCAGTTGGGAAATCCCGGCACGCGCGGCGTCGGCGGGCCGCTGATGGGTTGTGGCTGGACCGATGGCGCTCCGGC
>Ga0268299_1000728_pt1 | contig 86050 bp, 77 predicted proteins | sample NOBtaG_FD_193484 | JGI IMG/M metagenome (GOLD analysis project Ga0268299, IMG submission 193484) | Activated sludge microbial communities from bioreactor in Nijmegen, Gelderland, Netherland - NOB reactor | ecosystem: Engineered > Bioreactor > Aerobic > Activated sludge | place: Netherlands... | reverse complement strand
CTGATCGTCAGTGGGAGACGCCACTCATGTACATCTGCCTATGTAAGGGCTTGACGGAATCAGACGTGCGGGAGGCGGGACGTCAGGGATACCTGACGACTCGCCAAATCATTGCAGAATTCGGGTTACGGGATACTGGCTGCTGCGGCCGATGCGCGAAAAATATCTCTGAGCTCGTCACGCTGGCAAAGAGTCAATTGGAGGGTGCTTGCCGAAAAACTGTGTCCTCGTAACTGCGCTACCCCTTAATGATCCCGGATCGCTCGCGCCGGTTCACTGTTCGTGAGGTGTGAATCCCCGCTTGAGTGCCGCCGACACTTCGGCAACCCTTCTCCCCAACTCCCTGGCTCCCGCCAACTCCTGCTCGTCTATCCCAGGGCTATTGCCTTCGGTCGTCGCAGAGGCCCCGAACGCCCCTCCTCCACTCACCGCAACCATGTAATTCCCAAGCATGGCCGCGAGGATGGACAGCATCGTCAATTCTTTCCCACTGGAAATCTGGCCACCGGTAGCGAATGCAGCTCCGACCTTATTTTTGAGCTTAAACTCTGGGAAAACTCCGAACTTGAATTGCCAGTCATCGATGAACTGTTTGACCTCACCGGCCATGTTCGACCAATAGACCGGGGAACCAAGGACTATCGCATCCACCGAGAATAACTCTTCGGCCGTCACCTCTCCCACGCGCTTGACGATCACCTGCGTACCTGGAACCGCACGAGCACCCTGCGCGACCGCATCAGCCATTTTCTCCGTATGTCCTGACAGTGAGTGGTAGGCAACGAGCACACGGACCAATTCCTGGCTATCGGCCGACCGGCAGATTGCGGGAACCGCCGCAAGACTGACCGCACACAGAAGCAGCAATCGCCACATCTGAAGCATGATCTACCCTCTTGCTATTCGAAAAAGATGGAGTCGAATCGGCGTCGCTACACCTTGCACCGACTGGCCGAGAGCCAGGTCACTCGACGGGAAGAAAGGGGGAAGACGAGTCCCGTGAAACGCGTACCACACAACCCAACGCTCTACCGACGGACGATTTCCTCATCCATGTGCTCTTCGACAGAAACTTGCGTCAAGGTTCCGCGATAGTCGCATTTATGGCAACGGATTCTAAACTCTTCAATCCACTTTTCCTGCACATATGATTGCCGACACTTCGGACACACAAACACGCCTCGCATGTAGACCACACGTCGCGTTTCCTTCATGAACAGCCTCCATTCTTGTCAAGCGATGGTGCGAGGATGGCATAGGGCTCAGCGAAATTGCAAGCCGGCATGGGTCCCGAATCACCTGCCTGAGGTCAATAGCTTGACGTGTCCACAGACAGGCCGCTAGGATGCCGCCATGAGAGGGCACGCAACGATCGCTCGGGAGCGCACGTGGGCAGAAAGCCGGCTCGGGTGGGCAGGATGGTGCCTCTGTACCCTCGTCGCCGTCGCCGGTTCAGGCTGGGCCGCCGAGTCACCGACCGAAACGCTGATTACGGTCAAAACCCCGACCGGCACGCTGATCCAGGCTGAACTGGCCGATACGGCGCTCAAACGCGCGCAAGGGTTGATGTTTCGCGAACACATCGCCGATGACCGCGGAATGCTCTTCATCTTTGGCGACGCTCAGCCTTGGACGTTCTGGATGAAGAACACCAAGATCTCACTGGATATCATCTGGATGGATGCAAAAAAGACCATTATCCATATTGAGCGGAATGTCCCCATCTGCACAAGACAGGATGATGGCTGCCCTCAATACCACTCGGATGAAGGGGCGCTGTATGTCCTCGAGCTCGGAGCAGGACGGGCAGCGGCATTGCAATTACAGCGAGGCATGAAACTGAGCTTCAAGCAGCCTTGACCCCCCCTGCATTCCTATCCCTCGGTGTTTCGCACTCCCCAGAAAAAACTCTGAATGCGTTCGACGAGCGAACGAGTATGTGTGACCACTGAGCGGGCCGCTGCATCCCGAGATAGCTGCGCCTTTGCCGCCGCCGTCGCCGACTGCCGACGGGCCACCACCTCGCCGATCCGCTCAATCAGCCGCCTATCCTCCTGAATTACTTCCAACAAGGCCTGTTTCCCTACGGCAATGACCGACAAGTCTGTCGCAGCCAAGACCGTGGCAGAACGCGGCTCGCCTGTCAGTAAGGACATCTCGCCGAAAAATTTCCCCGGCTCAAGCGTCGTCACCGTGGAGACCAATCCGCCCTGCTCCAGACGAACATCGGCCTTGCCGGCGACGATGATATACAAGACTTCTCCCGGGTCCCCCTGTCGAACCACCCGCTCACCCGGCAAGTACCGCTCCCACCGCGCTCCGCCGGCCAAGACCTCGATTTGCTTCCTGTCGAGCATCGCCAGAAAATCCACTGTCGGTAGGTACGACGTGATCCGTTCGATCGTCTCGGCCTGAGACTCATGCCCTGCCGCAGAAATGTGCTGCACGACCCGTTGGGGAAAAGGAATCTCAATCCCCTTTCGAGAAAAGGCATGCCAGATGTACGTCCGCATCGTACTTTCGATCAGATCCCGCTGGGCGAAATCTCCGATCGGAAATTTGACCCGGTATTGAATGGACGACTCATTAAACGCCGCGACCAGCGCCGTGGCCTTGGGCTCCGGCAACACCCCTGACACCGCCGCCGCCGTCTCAAGCAACGTCGCACAGACCTCTTCGGGCGGCGTTCGGTAGGCGGCATCGACGTAGACATTGCAGAAATGCGTCGTGGTCGGCCTGCTATAGTTGGTCACGCCACTTTGAATCACTAAATCGTTCGGTAACGAGACCACATCGTGCGCGCGCGTGAACAGGGTGACGTGTTCCATCCCAATATGTGTCACCATGCCCTCCCGTTCGAGCACGGCAATCCAGTCTCCCACCTTGACGATTTTTCCCAGTTCGATCCCCGAGAAAAATCTCGTCAGCGTATCCTTCAACGCCACGCCGACCATGGCCGCCGCCACCGTCGGCAGCGCCACCAACGCGACGAGATTAATTCCCATGACCAGCCAGAGAATCAATACCCCGGCGGCCACGACTTCCGCACCGATCAGTAACTGGCGAACGATATCAGGGATGTACCGCTGTCCGCGCCCAATCAGCCATTCACCGATGATGAGGACATCAAGAATCGTGAAGAGGAAAAACGACGCGCTGAGCCAGGCCGTCACGTCAAAGGCCGCCCGAACGAGATGCGGAATATTACTGACCAGATCGCTGTGGGCGGCCAGCGCCGCGACGACGAAGAACACGGCCACGCCCCCGCCATAACAGGGCATAGGCGGCATGGATTGTCCGCGTCTGGCGAACAGATAGGCAAGCCCGAGCAGCACCGCTGCCACAACCACCATTGTGGCCAGAATGGAGCCGACCAAGACTCCGAGCGTCATAGGAAGATCACCCGAGGAAGGAAGAACTGCACCAGCACCCCCTACGACGAGGCGCGCTCCTGCCAGGAACGCATGCGGCGCACCGTAATCACGCCGTCGACTTTCTCAATCGCTTTCAGCACTCGTGCCAGATGTGCGGTATCCAGCACCTCGACGATAAAATCCAGCATGGCCTTCCGATCCTCACGGGTCGTGATTTCCGCACGACTGATATTCGCCTGGCACTCAGAAATAGCCGTCGAGACATGGGCCAACACCCCGGTCTTGTCCACGGCAATGACGGACACCTTGACGGAATGGGTGCTGGGCGTCGATCGATCCCATTCCACCTCGACCAAGCGGTTCTTATCGTAGTCCAACGCCTCCAGATTGGGGCAGTCAATGGTGTGGATCGTCAGCCCGCGACCTCTGGTGATATACCCCAGAATGCGATCTCCCGGCACGGGATTACAGCAGCGAGAGAGTTGCATAAGCAAATCACGCGCCCCCTTGACCTGCACGCCCTTCTCGCCAATCCGACCGACGGCGGGTTTTGGGGACACTGGTGCGTCCGGCACAGCCGGTTGATTCTCCGCTGGGGCAGGAGGGGCGATCTTGCTCATCACCTGGGATGTCGGCACATGCCCGAACCCGACGGCAGCGGCCAGCTCTTCAGGCGTCTCATATCCGACCTGCTTCGCGACGGCCAGGAGTTGCTCAGAGCGCATCATCTGCGCGGGCGCCAATCCGTGCCGACGGAACTCAGCCTCCAGCAGGCGTTTCCCGATGTCGATACTGCGGGATTGTTCTTCCGCCTTGATCCAGTGCTTGATCTTCGTTTTCGCACGAGAGGTACGGACGAACTTCAGCCAGTCGCGGTGCGGCGTTTGATTGGCGGCCGTCAAAATTTCGACCATGTCGCCGCTTTCCATCATATGTTTCAGCGGCACGATCTTGCCGTTGACCTTAGCGCCGACGCAGTGATCCCCGATTTCCGTATGCACCGAATAGGCGAAGTCGACCGGCGTGGCCCCCTTAGGAAGTTCCTTGACCATGCCCTGCGGGGTAAACACATAGACCACATCGTGGAAGAGATCGAGCTTGACTGAATCCATAAACTGGCGATTGTCCGGCAAATCTTGGTTCCACTCCACAAATTGCCGTAACCAACTGAACACCTTACCGTCCTTTTCATCGATACGCCCATGCTCTTTGTATTTCCAGTGCGCGGCGATCCCCTGCTCGGAGACGCGATGCATCTCCTCCGTACGGATCTGAAACTCCACATGCTCGCCTTTTGGGCCCGCCACCGTGGTATGCAACGACTGATACATGTTGGATTTCGGAATCGCGATGTAGTCTTTAAACCGGCCCGGCAGCGGCCGCCAGAGGGAATGGATGACCCCCAGCAGCGCATAGCAGTTCATTTTGGTATCGGTGATGATGCGCAATGCCGCGAGATCGTACACCTCCTCGAACGAGATCGACTGCTTTTCCATCTTTTGATAAATCCCGTAGAGGTGCTTGGGTCGCCCCGATACCTCTCCCTGCAACCCGGCCTCAACCATCGCCCGCTTCACCATTTCGATGACTTCCAGAATGTACTGCTGTCGATCCTCGTCCCGCTTTGCGACGCGGACGCGCAACATCTCGTACACATCCGGCTTGAGATGCTTCAGGCACAGATCTTCCAGTTCATTCTTGATCCATCCGATTCCCAAGCGATTGGCCAGCGGAGCGTAAATCTCCAACGTCTCCTGTGCGATCTGCTGCCGCTTACTTTCGCTGAGATACTCCAGTGTCCGCATATTGTGCAGCCGGTCCGCCAGCTTAATGAGCACGACGCGGATATCGTCCGCCATCGACAGCACCATCTTGCGGAAATTTTCGGCCTGCTTTTCTTCGTAGTTCCTGAAAGTGATCTTGCCGATCTTGGTCACACCGTCCACCAGATGCACGACGTCTTTTCCGAACCGCTGTTCCAGCTCCGTGGGCGTGGCGAGCGTGTCCTCCAGCGTGTCATGCAGCAGCCCGGCAACAATGGCCGTGACATCCGTCTTCAGGTGGGTCAACAGGCCGGCTACAGCGAGTGGATGCCGGAAATAGGGTTCTCCGGATTGGCGCATCTGTCCTTCATGCGCTTTGGCTGAAAAATCGTACGCTCGGCGCACGAGGTCCAAATCCGCCTCGACGTTGTAACTCTTCACCCGCTCGATCAACTGACCAAGCTCTGTAACTGTCTCATGCGGCATACCTACGCCACCTCGCCGCTCATACGAAGGGCCTTGATGCGCAATTGCACACGATCGTAGCCATTCCAATGGTTACGCTCGGGGCTGAAAGCCAAATCGACCGGACGACCGGTCCTAAGCCCAAGTGCTTCGAACGACCCCATGCGAAAGCCGATGCTGTCAAAGATGAACGATCGCCCTTGCCGCACCCGCAGCTTCAAGTGCTTTTCTCCGACCACTCGCGCCTCGACGACATCCAGACCACGAACCGCCAACGTGGGCTCGGGATTCCCGGCACCGAAGGGATGCAGTGCTTCCAGTTCCTGGATCAACTCGAAGTTCACGTCGGTCAGATTGACCTCGGCATCAACCTGCAACGTCGGCACCGGGCGGGCGCTGGTCGCCCAACGGGCAACCAGATCCGAAAACCTTCGGCGCAACTCGTCTACACGCGCTTCCTGAATAGTGAGCCCGGCGGCGCTCGGATGCCCTCCGAAGGCTTCCAGCAAGTCTCGGCATTCCGACAGCCCCTGATAAAGATCAAATCCATCGACCGTCCTCGCCGATCCCTTGCCGATGCCCGTATCATCCACCGCAATCACGATACTCGGCCGATGAAACCGATCAACCAATCTGGCGGCGACAATGCCCACCACACCCAGATGCCAGTCACGAGAACCTAGCACAATCGCCGCAGCCGGCTCTCCCCTCGCCAGATCGGAGGCCACCACCGTCGTGATATTCTCTTCAATGTACTGGCGCTGCCGATTCAACTGCTCCAGCCGCTCGGCTATCTGCAGGGCCTCCTGATCCGACTCCGTCGTCAGGAGTCGCACGCAGAGCATGGCATGGTCCAACCGCCCCGCAGCATTGAGCCGCGGGCCCAGTCGAAACCCGATGGTCTCGCTGGTGCAAGCTTTGGTCACGCCGGCCACCTGCTTCAACGCGCGAATACCACAGCGGGCACCACGCGTAATCTGCGTCATTCCTTCTCGCACTAGGATTCGGTTTTCATCCTGAAGCGGCACGATATCCGCCACCGTCGCCAGTGCCACCAAATCCAAGCATGATTCCGGTTCTACATCGCCGGACCCGTACCGTTGCCGATAGGCCGAGACCACCTTATACGCCAGCCCAGCCGAGCACAGTCCCTTGAAGGGATAGTGCGCATCGCGGCGGTGCGGGTTGAGCACCGCAAGTGCAGGCGGCATCGTCGCATCCGTTTGATGGTGGTCCGTCACCACCACATCCATGCCAAGTTCCCTCGCCACGGCAATTTCGTGATGCGACGTCGTCCCGCAATCAGAGGTCACCAACAACGTCACGCCTTCTTGCGCCAAACGCCGAATCGCTCCCTCGTTAAGGCCATACCCTTCCCGTACCCGATGCGGGATGTACGCATAGCCATTGCCCCCTAACCCTTGATAAAAGGACAGATACAGGCTCGTCGCCGAAACTCCGTCCACATCGTAGTCCCCGTAGAAACAGACGCGTTCCTCGCGAGACAAGGCCTCATGGAGCCGATCGACCGCGATCGCCATGTCGGGGATCAACCACGGATCATGCAATCCGTCCTGAGGACTGGTCATCCAGCGAGTCGCTTCTTCGGCGGTGGTTACCCCGCGAGCCAGTAAGATGGACGCGGTGACCAGCGAAATCGACAACCTTCGTGACAGATCGGTTTGCATGGCGCGATCGGACGGTCGGAAGACCCAAACTTTTTCCTGCATGGCCCCTCTATCGATCGATGGCTGAAACATTCGGAAGTTGCTGAGAAGTAAGGGGAATGGTATCGACTCACCCCATCTTTGTCAAACCGAGCAGAGCTGAACGGCGGTGGGGGCTAGGTCAGGATTGTTCCCCACCCGGCGGTGGACGAACGCGGCATGATGGCAGGAAGGGGTGATCGCGAAGAAAACGGGAGAGGAACTATTCCCCTCCCTTTTGCACATAATTCTTTACGAACTCTTCGGCATTTTTTTCGAGCACATCGTCGATTTCATCAACCAGCTTATCGATGTCCTCTTTCAGTTTCTTCCCGGACTCGACAACTTTTGGATTCGGCTTCACCTCCTCCTTACTGTGCGACTCCTTTCTGGATTCCGGTCTCCTCTCCTGTTTTTCCATCGGAGCACCTCCAGTGAATCAGAATCTGCGTCAACGGGCGACTCTGATCACCTTACTCTAGGGCCGTTGAAGGCGTCAAGCCAAGGAGAGATCTGTCCAAGTCGTGAAGACAGCAGTCCATTCACCCCCACTATTTGACGATAAATGCGACGATCAGTAACGCCACAATGTTGATGACCTTGATCATTGGATTGATCGCTGGACCAGCCGTGTCCTTATAAGGATCCCCTACCGTATCCCCGGTCACGGCGGCTTTGTGCGTATCCGTCCCCTTCAAGCCCTGCTCTTCAATATACTTTTTGGCATTGTCCCAAGCACCGCCCCCACTGGTCATGGAAATCGCGACGAACAAGCCGGTCACGATACTCCCGACAAGCACGCCCCCAAGCGCCTGCGGACCCAGCACCAGGCCCACGAGAACCGGTGCGACGACGGGAATCAGGCCGGGGATCATCATCTTCTGGATCGCCGCTTGCGTCACAATGTCCACACAGGTGCCGTATTCCGGCTTTCCTGTCCCTTCCATGATGCCCTTGATCGTCCGGAACTGCCGGCGTACTTCTTCCACCACCATACCAGCGGCCTGCCCTACCGCCTTCATGCAGAGTGCCCCGAAAATGAAGGGCAGCATCCCGCCAAGAAAGAGTCCCACCAGCACAGAGGGATTGGACAAGTCAAAACTGCTCGCTTGGGTCCCTTTGGCAACCTCTCGCGCAAACTCGGCAAACAACACCACCGCGGCAAGTCCGGCCGAGCCGATGGCATATCCCTTCGTCACCGCCTTCGTCGTGTTACCGACGGCATCCAAGGGGTCGGTGATGTCGCGCACTTCTTTTCCGAGATGTGCCATTTCGGCGATACCACCTGCGTTGTCCGTGATCGGCCCAAACGCATCAATCGCCACCACGATCCCCGCCATGGACAGCATGGAGACTGCTGCCACCGCGACACCGTACAAGCCGCCCGATGCTGCCCCGCCGCAGATCCAATAACTCGCGAGAATGGCCGCGCCGATCACCACCACCGGCGCTGCAGTCGACTGCATCCCCACCGCCAATCCGGCGATGATATTCGTGGCGTGCCCCGTCTCGCTGGCCTTGGCGATATCCTTCACCGGTGCGTATTCCTTCGACGTGTAGTAGTCCGTTATGAAAACCAACGCCAGCGTCACCGCAAGGCCCATCAAGGCTGCCAGGTAATAGCTGATGCCGCTCACACCACCGACCCCTTCCATAATCGTCGAAGTGATCGGGAAAAACGCTACTGCGGCAATGCCTCCCGCAACAAACAGCCCCTTGTATAAGGCCGGCATGATCTGCCCGCCAGGACTCACTTTGACAAAGAGAATTCCGATGATCGTCGCGAAAATAGTCACACCACCTAACGCGAGCGGATACAGAATGGGTGCGTTCACACCCTTGAACATCGTGAAGGCCAACACCATCGCCGCCACAGTCGTGACCGCATAGGTTTCGAACAGATCAGCGGCCATGCCCGCGCAATCCCCGACGTTGTCCCCCACATTGTCGGCAATGACGGCCGGATTTCTGGGATCGTCTTCAGGTATGCCTGCCTCCACCTTCCCGACAAGGTCCGCCCCGACATCGGCCGCCTTGGTGTAGATGCCGCCCCCGACACGGGCAAACACCGAGATCAAACTGCCGCCGAATCCAAGGCTGAGCAACGCATGGATCGCCTTCTCCTGCCCAGCCGCCTGTGAGGCAAGCGAATAAAATCCGGTGATCGCCAACAATCCCAATCCGATCAGCAACAAGCCGGTCACTGCCCCACCCCGAAAGGCAACGGTGAGGGCAGCATTCATGCCGTCGTGCGCAGCCTGCGCCGTCCGGACATTGGCTCGCACCGCGATAATCATGCCGACATACCCGGCGAGTGCCGAGGCGCCGGCGCCGATCAAAAACCCGATTGCGGTCAGCATCCCGAACTTGTCCGAGACCGCGCCCGCGCCCCACAACAAGACAAACAAGACGGAGGCCACCACCCCCACCGTCTTATACTGACGATTCATGTAGGCCCCGGCGCCTTCCTGAATCGCCTTGGAAATTTCCTGCATTTTCGTATTGCCGGGATTCAGCTTGAACACCCACATGGCCAGATACAGTCCATAGCCAATACCGGTCACCGCCGCAACCAGAGCAAAGGTCACAATCGCTGAGTCACTCACAGTGTTCTCCTCCTGTTAACAGAATGGTGAAACTGAGAATCCAGCTGACGTGTTACGGTGATACTCGCCGTTAACATGAACCACTCACGTACAACGGCCGATGAATGTTCCAGATGCTGCGTGGACTGAACCGATCGCGGACCGATCACGCGGCGGGAAGAAGCGCCGCATGCCCGACAACAAACACGGTTGCAAACGAGCGGAAAGGTGGCGCCATTCTATAGCCAGGTTGGGATCGGATCAAGGCGAAAGATGGCGGGCGAGGAAGCAGCGCGGCGATTTGCGCAAGGAGAGCGACTTTGTTATAGTGCGCGCGAGTTCACGAGGAGCCGATGGGGTTTGCGCCGGAATATATCCTGGTCGATCAGCAGAAGTTCAGCAAAGCAAAACTTTCGCTGGACAATCACGTGTACAAGAATTGCGAGATCGACGACTGTGATGTCTACTATAGCGGCGGCCAATATGAGCTCATCGATACGCATATCACGAACTCACGGCTCATTCTGAACCATCCTGCCAAAGGTATCTACAGCGCGATCCAGATCTTCAAGACAAAATCGCCCGGCTCCCGCATCGTCTCGGAGTAATTCATACTGCGCAAGCAAGGCCCTTGCGGACCTTCACTCCGAGGCCTTCGCCCCCTCACGTTTCACAATGCACGCAGAGAGGTTATCGGGCCACCGGCACGTTTTCGCTGAATTTGGCGATGGAAATCGGGTGGAAGACCGGATCCTGCGCGCCCTTTGATGATTCGGCTTCGATCCGCTGCAGAAAGGTTGCCGGGCCCGTCACAGGGGCATAACTGAGCACAGCCTCAACATCAAAGGTCTTGGTGTCTTTCGGTGTCGGAAACGTGAACGTCTCTACTCGCTTCTCCTCAGGCTTCAAGACCGTCTCTTCCAGCACCGTAACGGCCTCAAAGTCGAACACGGTCTTTTGCCCTTTGCTATCGGCATAGGTCCGCCCGTAGATACGTTTGTCGCTGAAGACGGTTTTAAGATTCTTGCCCTTGATATCCAAATCCAATATCACGCTGGCCCAGCCGGGATGAGTGGTCGGCAGATTGTGCGGCACCAGGCTCTGCACGGCCACTGTGACAGTGGTTTTATCGCCTTCCACCTTGGTGGTGACCTCTAACTTGGCAGCCTCCTGCCGAAGCTGGCCTATTCGCCCGGGAAACGTGTGGTTGGCCACCTTGCGCTTGGCTTCCCCGTTCGCCGATTCACCGACCTGCTCGGGCATGTGGCAGGTCTGGCATTCTTTTCCCGACTTCACGGCCTTGCTCTGGTCCCAATTGCCCAACAGATCGTTACTCTTGCCGAGTTCTGCGGCGGCCGGCACAACCTGGTGGCAATTCAAACAAAGATCCGACTTGCGGAAGAGGGTCGATTCCATCGATTGATGCGCGAGATTCTGGGCCGCATCTTTATAGGGACCATACATCGTCTTATTGCCGAGCTCGTATTTCGGCTCCGGCGGCTGCTTCGTGCGATCGACTTGTTTGATGAGATGACATTGCGCGCAAGCCACGCCATCGAGCGAGGGATCGCCGGACTGCGCCTGGGTCACGAAGAGCTGTGCCTGATCGGCAAACTCACGAACGTGTGGCGCATGACAACGAAAACAGAGCGCCTTGTCTTTTCCTGCCGGAGACGCAAGGTAAGCATCCAAGGCCGCTCGGAAGGTTGGCGTATGGATCGACCGCGCAAGGGGCGAGGTCTCCCACTCTTCGAACACCCGCTCATGGCAGCGTTTACATTTGCTCGAACTGGGAAATGCTTTTTCAATCGTGCTGTGGGCCTTGGCATCCTGAGCCAAGCCCTGCTGAACGCCATAACTCGCCAGCGCGAGGAGGAGCACCGCTGCGCTCATAACGATTCCCCGGATCACCCCCAGTCGGTTCTTCACTGTCGCTCTATCCTCCGCACATCCTACGCTCCACGCTGTCCATCATCCGGCATGAGGGACAGGGGAACAGCTTCATAACGACTTGGATCGATACGTCAGCATCCGAGGCTGAGCGTATTCCTCAATGACCTGCTTGGCAGCCGCCCGTTCCTGGTCGCCGGCAAGGGTGGCCAGATACTTTGCCTTGAGCTCAACTTCCGGTTGGGGAATCAAGGCATAATTGAGCACGACCTCGATCGTCGCCGGCTCGACACCTCCGGCTGTGAAGGTTTGCGAGAACGGGACACGCCGTGTATTGCCGCCTTTGATGAACGGATCGGGAACCGGACCTCGGAGAATCTTCTCATAGGGCAAGCCGAACCGCTTGGTCTCCTCAGCCAACACATGACCCTGTGCATCTTTCGTGGTGATCGTCAGGAAGAACTGCTTCAGGACAGGGTCGCCGTCCGGGAAACTATGCGGCAGACTGCCGACCTTCACCAGCACTGTGCCTTCGACCCCCGTGCCGGACTTTGCCGCCTCAATGTCGATCCGCGGCATCCATTCCGCCTGCAAATTGCGGTTCTTCAGCAACGTACCCGGAATGACAACACCTCGGAACCAATGCCTGCCGATCGCACGCGTCATGGCGCCACGCCTGGAGGTAGAGCTCCCGGTAGAGGGCTCCATATGGCAGTCCTGACAGATGGTGCCTTGAAGAATCTCCCCGGGCAAATCTTTTTGAGTCACATCCTTCACTTTGTCGAAATGGCAGGAAGTACAAAAGTTTGCGCCTCTGAATAACGGCACCTGCGTCGCCGGATGCACGAGATTTTCCTCAGGGTCGGCATAGGGACCAAACAACATCTGGCCCGGCTGCACCTTGTAGGTTGGCGGAGGCGTCGGCGTGGTCTCCACTGCGTTGATAAGGTGACAAGACGCGCACCCGATCCCCTCAACTTTCGGCTTGCCCGACAACACCTGCGCGCTGATTTTCTCCACATGCTGCGGAAAGACGGTCACCGCGGGCGCGTGACAGGAGAGGCAACGCTGACGCTCCTCTAATGTCGGATTGGTCTGCATCCAGACGCCCAGCACGGTCCGAAACACCGGGGATTCGAATGAGGTCCCGTGCAGCAGCGCCGCATCAACTCGTCCGAAGGACTTAAGGTCCGGCGTCTGCTCGCGCATGCCTTTCCATTCTTCGTAGTGACGATCATGACACTGTTTGCACTCCTCTGAGCGGATGAACACCTTTTCAATTTCAGCCATCCAGTCAGGTTGCGTCTGACCATCGGCATTTTGCGCAATGGCCCGCTCGTGGAACGTGATCGATAGTACGGCCAGGATCAGCAGCATCCCGCCCAATGCCAGTTTTTGAATCACTCGTCCGGTATCCTTCACTGCGTGCGTCATTAGTGATTGGGCATCAATCCCGTTTGCACCCAACGAAATGGAAATTCACACCCCATCCCACCGGATCCCCAGGATCCGCAGGCTCATAGGTCCCGACCGTGAAATTACATTCCTTCATCGCCCCCTTCACGGCTTTCCCGAAATCTATCAGATTACGGACTTCCTTCTTGTCGATTTCCTTGATCACCGAACGGACTTTAATTCCGGCGTAATCGGCACGAGAATTTCCGATCACCTCAAAAACGGCAACACCTTCGGGACGCTGCAGTTTCAACTCTTTCTGTACTTCTTCGTCAACCTCGCCAACGGCAATCCCAAATTCTTCCCCAAGCTGAATCGCCTCCTCTACCGTCATTTCCTGGCTGCCGTCAGCGATGACCGTTGCGGGCCACGCCAGAGCGCTGGCAAGAGCGCCACACACACAAAGAGCCCTTCCGAAAGAAAGGGCTCCGTATGAGGTCACTGAATGATCCTGAATCATCTTCGCCAAGAGTCTTGCCTCAGTTCCCAACTCAGAATCGGGGCGGCACTTCCCCCCTCTCATCCTAACAAGGCACATTACGCTTTGCCGGCCGGATCCAAGGCAAGTTGAAACCAAGGAGCCACAGCTTTTTGCCCGTTGCGCTCCTTGTTCTCTCCGTTCCAGACCGCAAATGACACCGCTTGGATGCGACCAGGGATCAACTTCGCTTCATTCTCCTGCTCTTCACTCGACAAAGGACGGCGCATCACGACTCGCCACGTCCCGTCCTTCCAGGTCGCTTTTCCTTGTACACGCCCCTGTTTTTCCTTCGTCGTCAGGGTACTAAATCCGCCGCCGATGAGATCTTCAACCGAGGAGGCCCGACGCGGGATCACCTCAAAACGCCTCGGCTCGCTGCCAGCAGACTTCTCCCGTTCGGTCGTCCTGGCCGCACGCCGATCGATATCGCTCTGCCAATCGGCTTTCCAGTGCCAGATATTGATGTAGTGATCCAGTTGTCCCATGCAGAAAAACGCAGGCGCATCGCCGAGCGGAAGCCCTAAGGCCACGCCGTCGCGGAACGTCCCGGGGGTCAACCGGTCGTTTTTCGTATTGTCCTGCCATTCAAGAAGAAACGCGATATCGGTACCGTTATGCACGGCGCGCACGGTCAACGCGTGGGCAGTCGGTTCCGGCCAGACCGGACGAGTAATGATCTGCCCGCTCAACGGCAACGTCATGGGGGCAATTTTCTGCCAGAGGGGATCTTCAGGCGTGGCCGGAATATCTCCGGACAGAACCTGCGCACGGATAATCATGCCTTCCGAACTGACGATGGGAATACCAAAGGCGCCCAGAACCAGGGCGAGAACGAACAAACCAGAGAGGAGCGCGATCAACCTGGTACGGGATGTATGGACCGACGTCATTCGCCTCATGTCCCGGCGCGATACCCTATCCTCCAATACTCTCGCACCCGTGTGACAGGCGGGAGCACTGGCCCTCTCGCCCAAGCGCTACCACAACTTGGCGCGACGAATCTTGTTTTCTCCTCGCTCGCAGATATACAGATACCCTTGAGAGTCGAGTGTCAATCCCACCGGGGAGTTCACCACCGCATCGACAGCAAGCAGACCATCGCCATGTTTCAGGGCACCAGTGGCATCTTTCGCAACGAACCGTGCGGCGCCGCACCCACCCATGTTTTTGTCGTCGTAGCCGCTATCGCCGTTGCCGGCTACCGTGCTGATGAGCCCCGTTTCGGCATCCACCCTCCGAACCCGATGGTTCCCTGTATCCGAAATATAGGCGTGGTTGTGGCGATCAAACACAATCGCCTCCGGCGCATGAAGCATGGACTTCGCCGCCGGCTTGCCGTCTCCATCATACCCGTACCGGCAGACACCGGCGAAGGTGGAGATCAGACCGGTCTGACGATCGATCTTCCGTACACGATTGCTTCCCTTATCAACAACGTAGACATGGCCCGCGTTGTCCACCGCGATACCGACGATGTCGTAGAGCCTCGCTTCCAAGGCAGACTTCCCGTCATCCAGATACATAGACAAATCGAGTCCGTCCGAACAGACGGGCATCAACCAGCCGTTGTCGTCGCTGAAATCGATTCCGATCGCATCACCGGATAACACCACCAGATTGCGCGCGACAAGCGGTTGTTCCCTCGCTTCATCTTCCGCCGTCCACGTTCCGGCGATGGTTTCCACATGCCCGGTCCGAGGATCATAACGACGAATCCGATGGGCCTGCGTGTCCGCAATATACATGACATCGTCGGTGTCGAACGCGATCGCGGCCGGCCAGGTTAGATTGACCTCCAGCGCCGGGCCATCACCGTTAAAACCATGCTCACCGGTTCCTACCACCGTGGTGATGATTCCGGTCTCATGATCGATCTTCCGGATGCGATTGCTCCCGGAATCGCAAATATACAGATCGTTGCGAGAGTCGCAGGCGACATCCAACGGCAGGTACAATCCGGCTTCTCCGCAAGGCCCTTCGTCACCGCTGTAGCACGTCTCACCGATGCCTGCGAAATTGTGAACCGTACCCTCGATCAAGTTGACGCGGCGAACGCGATCAGATCCCGACTCGGCGAAATACAACCACTTTTCGTCTCTGTCCAACGCGACGTGATGCGGAAGAGGAATACCGGCCTTGACAGCGCGCTTGCCGTCCCCCGTACTCCTGGCCTTCCCATTTCCGGCAAAGGTTTCGATGTACCCGGAAGCTAACTGAACATCTGTTTCCATAACGTTGCGTCCGTTCTATGCTGGGCTCAAATTGTCGAAGATCCTATGCTTGCGCCCGTGCAGTCGGAGGAGCCGCGGCAACCGGCTGCTCCACCACTGGCGCCGCCATCGGCGCTGCGGGCGGCGGTGCAATGGCTTGCGCCTGGACCGACTCAGCCTGCTGAGCCTGGGCTTGAGCCTCGGCTTCGATGGCATCCGCCTCATGCACTGATTTCTTGAATCCTTTAATCGCCTTGCCGATTCCTTCACCAAGCTGCGGCAACTTCCCTGCCCCGAAAATGATCAAGACAATGAACAGGATCAGAATCAACTCTGTAAAACCTAGGCTGCCAAACATGGTGTGTCTCCTTTGCTCACATGTTCAGGATGCGGCGCCCTCTTTCGCCTTTTTCGCGAATCGCTCCTTCAAACGCTGACGAGCCTGCTCGGCCTGCTCGAACATCTTGCACTTGTCGTACACGCTGATCAAATTATAGTACGCCAGCGGTTCGTCCGGATTATGCTCGACCGCGCTCTCCATGACCTTGATCGCCAGGTCCGTCTTCCGGTGGTTGAGGGCGATTTCCATCAGCTTGAAGCTCGCCTCCAGGTGCTTTGGGTCCAGTTCGAGAACGCGCATGTAGCACTGGATCGCCATATCGATTGTGTTGTAGTCGGACACTTGAGGATTGTCGAGCTCTACGTACACCCCGGCGAGATTGTACCACGCCATGGGATCATCCGGAGTGATCTCCACCAGCCGCTCATAGTAATTCTTGGACTCCATGTACTTCCGCCTGTCCGCCTGCACCCGACCCAAGTTGAACAGGGCGAGCACATCGTACGCATGCACATCGAGCGCACGCTTAAACTCTGCCTCGGCCTCATCAATCATTCCCTTGGTGGCATAGATGGTTCCGAGATTGGAATAGTACATGGCAAGCGACCGATTCATTTCCGTTCGCAGCCCCTCGGCCATCTCGATCGATTTCTTCACCTCGGTCAGCGCGTCGTCAAGCCGGCCTTTGCTGAAATACAGTTCCCCCAACCGACACCGAGCTTGAAAATCATCCGGCTCCGTGTTGAGCAACTTTTCGATTTCTGCAATTTCTTCATCAGGGCTCAATGGTTGATCGCCTGGATCCACCGCTGCACTCCCCTGCTCTACTCCACTAGTTTGTGTCTGTTCGTCCATAACAACGCATCCTAATCTGGGTAAGTCACACAGTTAAATTTGTCCGCCAACGAGAGACTCCTGCGTGCCGACCAGCGGCGGTCGGCTCACCGTCGCCTGCTCAATCACCGTACCCTTCGGACGGTCGAGCGTCAACAACATGACCCCGAGGATTACCATCAAGGTCAAACTGGAAAACAGCAGCGCGTACCCGGCAATAAACATCAAGGCGAGACCATAACCCGCCACACGCCCCATGGTGACGAGTCTGATGACCGTGTACGACCAGCACAACAACCCGGCGACATAAAAGGCAAAGGGAAGATAGAAGGTATAGCCCATGCCCATTTGAAAGATCCAGCTGATCCCTTCGCCTGCCTTCCTGAGGGAATGGGCAAGGACCGGGTTGTAAAGCCCCAAAAAGTAATCCATAAAGAGCAAGCCGAAAAATACGACTCCGGAGACTGCCCCAAACCAGATGGCACGACGGCGCTGCTGCTTGTTCCTCGTACGGAAGGAGACCCCTCGCCCATAGGCCCAAAACACCAGGATACTGGCCAGGACCATCAACGCTTCGCCGAGACGGTTGGCTTCATACACCAACGGGGGTGCCGCAAGCACACCCATCCAGCCATACGTCGTGGAAAAAATTTGATAGTAGAGCCACCCCGAAATGCCGAAATAGTACACGAGACCCATGATGCGTTTCGACCACTCGGGCTGTTGTGACAAATACTCGAGCATCAGCGCCGTGAGCGCAATGATCGTCACCACATTGTACGCAATGGAGCCCAGCATGGCTGGTTGCACAATAAGGAAGGCGCCCGTCAAAATCAGCAGGAGTGCGACGCTCGGCACGGTCACCAGGTTGAAGCCGGTAATCCCTTTGGCGCGGATTCTGTTGACGAGCAGCACCACCAGCGCAAGAAAGACAAAAATGGCGACCACATTGAGTAGCGCAAACCCAACCGAGGTCAACAGGGTAAACACAGTGCCGACCCACTCATGCTGAGCGGCAATCTTGCTGATATGCATGCCCAGTCGGGAGACCAACCGGTACAAGACGAGTTCGAAGAATCCGACGAACAGCACCAGTTTGATGGTGTACTCGAACAGAAGCCCCTGATCTTCAACTCGACCAGTCGACCGCTCGACGGCGCTAGCAGACATCTTCAGTCCTCATTACAACACGTACACCACGGCGTGAATACGTGACAAGACAGCCACGCGACAGCCCTCGCCGCATTCATGGGCTTGTCCGGTCACGAGGAACCGGTTGGTTGCGGCACCTGCAAGGCTTGCGACTTCGCCCTCGCGATGTATAGTAACCCATCGGCCATGGAATAGTTGAACGGCAATTCGCAGACAACTTCGCTGATTTTTTCGTAGACCTGCTGGTACAGCTGCTCGGCTTGGGCCGGGGTCATCCCTTCCTGCACTTCGTAGAAGAATCCCAAACTCAAATCCTCGGTTGCCGGCCGCATGATCCGCCTGATGCCATAACTGCTGGGATCACTCATAATCGGCGCCTCTTTTTCCAAGTCGAAGAGGCAGGGCTGGCAGGAGAACCCATAGGATTCGTGGAGCTTGGTATTGCCTACCACGAAGTTCATGGTTTCCAGCGCTTCTTCTTCCTTCTCCGTCGGAAACCCAACGATCACATAGCAATGCACCGCAATGCCAAGATCGACGCAATCATCGACGATACGACGCACCCATTCCTGCTTGATGCCTTTTTTCATGAAGTCCATGACGCGCTGGTTGAACGATTCCAGGCCGAAGACAATTTTCAGGCAGCCTGCGTCTCTCATCTGCGCGAGCAACTCGCGCGTCAGGTTCTTCTCGAATCGAAGCTCGCAGGTCCACTTCACATTGATCTGGCGATCGATCATTTGCTGGCAGAGTCGTTTCGTAGGCGACAGGGCGAAACATTCATCCGTGAAGAAGAATGATTCCGCGCCATAACGCTCTTTGAGCCAGACCAGATCGTCTACCGTTTTGCCGGGATCACGTTGACGGAAATTTTGATGATCGAGCGTCAATGCGCAGAACGCGCAGTCTTTGTAATAGCAACCTCGTGAAAACTGCACCGGTAAGACCGGCTCGGGTGAGAGGTAGAGATCGAGGGGGAAGCCGTCATAATTGGGTGCCGTAAGCTGGTTAATATTTTCGGAGTAGAACGGCTGATTGACGGTGATTTTCCCATTTTGCCGATAAATCAAATTGGGCACCTTGCTGAAGTCTCGCTTGCCGTCCATTTGGTTCACCAGCTCAAGCAAGGCCGTTTCACCCTCAAACACCACAAAGTCATCGACCAGATCGAACAGCCAGGGGCAGCGTCGGAGATTGTCCACCAAGCGGGTAAATATACTCCCTCCGACCGTGACATGGAGCTCCGGAGCATGCTCCTTGATCAATCTACAGAGGGTCAGACCGGGAATGATTTGGGAGGTGGCCGTGATCGATACTCCAACCAGATCGGGCCGATCTGTCAGCAAGGAAGGCACCACATGCTCGCTGAATAAATCGATATAGGGATTCTGCTGCTGATCCCGGATCACCTTCATCAAATCCTTGGATGAATAGATCGAATAGTCACCGAATTGGTTGTCGACGACCGTCATTCTCGTTGGGAAATACAGCGAGGAGAGCACCTCAAGCCATTTGTCGATGAGAAACAGGCTATTGCGATACGCCTCGATATCGTAGAACCCCTCTCCTCGCAACGTGTCTTTGGCCAACTCGATGCGCTCGAACAAATACGGAAACCGATCAAGTGATTCAACGACTCGAGCCAATTGCTCTGCGCTCCCCGGCCCGGTTTCTCCCGTGCGTTCTCGCTCAAGGCTGCGCTGCTTTTCTACAAGCTGCGGGTAGAGGGTATGCGCGAATGCCTGGGTCAGCACCTTGTCAAGCAATTCAATTCCCAAATCGCGCTGCGAGACGTTCTTGACGCCAGCCTGGGTGAGAAAACCGGTGAGAGAAGGAAGGCTTAGATAGGGTTGCGAAGGATGCCACGTCGGAGGAAACAGCAGTGAAACCTTCATAAAATAATCTTTATATTAAGCAGGAAAATCAGTATTTTCAGACGATGGACACTGTATCGGGTTATACACTCCGTTCGAGCCTGAAAGCAACCCTCCTCCCAAAGAGCAGACGATATTTCACGATCGCCTTGGAGTGAATCATCACATCCTGTCCAATACAGACGAAGGCCCCGAGTCGCCTTGCCGCATTGGCAAGAAACTCGGGGCCTTCATACTACAAACCGAAACCTCTTTTCCTGCTCTCAAGTCGGAGCAGAACTGGCTTCTTCAGCTCACGGCAATTTCAACGTGAACCAGGTGGAGAGGGCCTTCATGCCGTTCCGTTCAACGTTGGAGCCATCCCACACCGCGAACGCGATTGGCACAGAAGCTCCCGCCTTGAACTGGGTATCGTTGGCGTCACCGGTCTCCAGCGAGCGCTTCACGACAACACGCCAGGTCGGACCGGTGTATCCACCGCCCTTGAGAGAGCCTGACGGCTCCCACACGCCATTGCCGATCACATCCTGATGGGCCTGGGTGGTCAAGGTGCTGAACCCGTTGGCGTTCAGATCCTCGACGGAGCTGACGCGCAGGGTCGGGTCAGACATGATGTTGCCTGACCAGATTCCGGAGTTGAATGGGCCAAGGCTCCGACCGATACGATCAGGATAGGTGACTCCACCAGCCGGCTCCTCGAAGTAGTAGTCCCAGAAAATTCCAGGGTACTGGTCATCGACGTCCCAGATACCGGCACTGTCCTTGCCGAGATCCTTCTGCCACTCCGCATTCCAGCGCCAAATGTTGACGGTCCCACCGGACTGCCCCATGCACTGGAATGGCGGCGCGCCGGCAGTGTTGACCGGGAACATAATGGCGACCTGATCGCGAAAATCCTGCGGACCAATCGCGGTATCGTTCTTGGTCTGGTCGCTCCAGTCAAGGCGCAACCCCAAATCCTTCCCATTGGTGACCGCCTTCACAAACACCGACTTCACCGAGATATTCGGATGCATCGGGGTCGTGATGGTCTGGCCGCTCAATGGAATGATGACACCTGGCACTCCTTCCCAGATGGGGTTTGCACCATCCATCGGGATTACCCCCTTGATCGCCTTCACGGGAATGGTCACCGGTTGGCTGACCGCGAGAGGCACCTGCCCGATCGTCAACATAATGCCAACGATCAGCGCAGAGAACAGAATGCCAAACACCAAACGCTTGTTGCGTGTCTGCACCAGTCTCATTGCGTATGCCCTCCTCTGAAAGATTAATAAGAAAAAGAACTGGGAACGTATAACGTCTACCGAAAACCGAATACTGCACCGCCCGAAAACCGAGAACTCCTACGCAGTCCCGACTGGGCCTTCGCTCTTCTCGCCGTCCGCCTCTTTCGTCTTCTGGTCCATGAAGGACTCAGCGCCGACTTCGCTCAGCAACATGCTGAGCTCATTCCCCTTGTCCTGCGCCCCGCACTCGTAGGTTTGACCTTCCGGAGCATTGAAGGTAGCTGGTCTGTAGTCCGCCTCAGAGTATGGCTGCACCGTCACTCCAAGGAAGGCGACCTCAAAATCCATCCATTCCGACATACAGTCCGCAATAAGCTTGAACAATCCAGTATCAGATTTTTTTGACAACATTCGACAGAATAACGGGACCCATCGGCCGATGTGGTTCTTGACGAATTTCTTTTGGGCGTCGACGACAATTTCCGTCTTGTCCACTCCGTCATGGCAGCGCGAATAGGACTCTTTGTACGTCAGAAAATGCATGAACTCGAGCTCGACACTCAGATGGTCCAACCGTTCATGCACATCTTTGGACAGTTCGACTCCGAATGCCTTATAAAATCCCGCGATGTCGCCCATCACATGAGATTGAGCAAACACGTGGTCATTCCCGAACAGAGTTTCGTAGGGCGGACAATCGAGCGTGATGACATTAGTAAACACTCGGCGGTGCTCCGTCTGAAGATCGCCGATTTGCCAATTCACACACTCAGCCGACACCAACTTTTCGATCTGGTCAAATTGCTTCTTCATCAGGGCGATCTTCTGAATTGTACGGTCGCCACCGATTCCGTCCAACGCAAGACGGAGCCCATCCAGTGCGGCCCTTCCGTCCTCGACAAACTCACCACACTGCAGATAATCCAAAAACTCCTCATCCTCCGGATATAACAAACTCCAGGAGAACAAGAGATATATCTTGCTGCGATTGAGCGCACGTTCGACAGCAGGCGAATCCTTGATCGGCACTGCCTTGGGGGGAGCAATTGCGGTGGAGGACGGGGAGGTGGGCTGCACGACTTGTTTCGATGTCATACTATCTTGCTCCTCACCTCAACATGTTGCGCAAAATTTTCGCACACTACGCAACATCTGAGTCCTGCGGCACAGGAGGCGTATGATAGGTAAAGGAGGGAGGGATGTCAAGCATGAACTCTCTCTCCCTTATCAACCGCCATCAGTACCGATGTTTCACTACGCTGAATGATCATGGGACATCTCTTGTCTACCTGCGCCACATACATCAGTGGCTGATCCTGCCAGCAGACAAGTTCCTCGCCGGCGTCACCTTGACGGCGATACGATCATTGACGGTCTTGCACACCTGCTCGCACATACCGCACCCAACACAACGCTCGCGCTCGACGACGAGACGGAGTGCGTGGAAGTCCATGGCCAAGGCGTCAACAGGGCATTTCGACACGCAGGCATGGCACCCCTGGCCAGCTGTGCATGATCGGTGCGACACGGCCGCAAGACCCATCCGCACCTCGAAAGGGTCGGCGACCGGCAGCAAGGCCTCAGTCGCACAGGCGGCGATACAGGGAAAATCTTCACACAGCTCACAGGCAACTTGATCAGCAAAAATTACCGGCGTGCCGTTTGCGAGATCGCTGGCAATGGCGCCGGGAGGACAAGCCGCGATGCAATCGCCGCACCGTGTGCAGCGTTCGAGAAACAATGTTTCCTCGACGGATCCCGGAGGGCGCAACCAGTCCGTCCTGACCGGGGCAAGCGGCTGCTCGCGGGGTGCATCCTTGTGGAGCGAAAACTCCCTCGCGGCCTTGGCCACTGAGACCACGCTGTCTTTTAGAAAATCCCGACGCCCGTACTTAGGATCAGCAGCCACGACGCACTCCGCTAGATCACACCGTCAGCCCGCAACTTATAGACTTCTACGCAACGATCACAGGCGCCGTACTCGACATCCCAGCCTGGATGGTTCTCACGGATGAAATCCAAAATGTAGCTTTCAAGCTTCGTGTCCAAGTCTTCCACCCAGGTATACGTCGGGAACCGGCACAAGGGACAAGGAAAACCCGGCATCAACATGACCTTATTTTGCGTCTCCGGAATTTCTCCCCCCTCGACGTCCACCGCGCGATCCAAAATGCGGAGGGTATCGGTGGCCATCTCCACCAGTTCCGAGTGGGTAACATAGCTCGTCTGCCACAACCCCTCGAACACCGATTTCAACTGAGCCGGTGGAATTTTGCGATACCAGGAGCGGAACTCCTTGAACCGATCTTCTTTCTGAAGCATCGGTTCTTTCCCGGTCGCGATCAAGCGGCTGTCGACGCTGATATTCCAGAGGATGCGGTAGCGATGCAGAATGAGCGTCTCTTCACCGGGATTCTGTCCAACCCTGGTGTCAGGATCATACCCGAAGGCCGGATCCAGCATATCGTTGATATGCATGAGTTCGTGGCGACAATACCGAGTCAACGCCGGATCGTAGAACCGTCGCGGAATCAGCTTGATGCCGACACCCTTCAGACCTTTTTCCTCGAATTGCTTTGCGAGATCGTGCTCGACGGACCCCCACTTCCGAAGCACATCGACCCCTTCCTGATCTTCCTTGAGCACACCCTTGACCAGCACAATCCCGACACGGGCCTTGAGCTCAGGAAACTCATTGAAGGCGTCGCGGATGATATCGGAGAACCCCCAAATACCGAACAAATACTGATAAAGCTTTTTGAACTCGGCTTCTCGATCATCCAGGGTAAACTTTTCGTAGATCGGATCAGCCAGCTCGTGAAACTCTTTATAGTAGGTCGGATCGCCTTCCCGCTCCGTCTTTTCAATGAAGGAGTCAATGACTTCCTGCAGTAAGGCCGGCTGAAAACGGATCTCCATCGACGGCTTTGATACTTCTACTCCGGTCGTCATAAGTCCTCACATGTTTGACTGCGGTGATGGAATGAAACCCGCGTGAGCGCTGCGCTTGACTTGCTTACAGTCGTTCTCTTACGATCGTCGAATCGATCGCCGATTATACAAACCCCTCGGCGATTTTTGCAAACCGCGGAGGGTCGCCCGGAGCCATGCAGGCCTCCGCGCAGAACAGGGACGAGGCACAGAATTTTATGAGCAATCACACAACCGCGCCCTCAACGATTCCTTCCACTGTACCGTCAAATCCTCAAGGAGAGCCAGCCGAAAGACCGGCCATCGACCATTTAGCCTATTGGAAAGCCGGCTTGCGGGAGATCAAAACCTTCCGCGGCCATTCGCATGGTGTCTGGAGCGTGGCGTACGCCCCAGACGGCCAGACGATTGTGAGCGGCGGCGTGGATCGATATGTCCGCGTCTGGGACATTGAGACGGGACGACTCCTGCGTTCGCTGCGCGGGCACACCGCCGACATTCGCGCGCTGGTGTTCACACCTGACGGCCGCACCCTGGCCTCGGGCAGCGAAGACCGCACCATCCGCCTCTGGAACCCGAAAACCGGCGAACCCACGAAGCTGCTGTTTACGCGCTACGATCACAACGTCTGCAGCCTTTCGTTATCCCCGGACGGCCTCATGCTGGCGCGAGGCAGCCACAACAAAGACATCAAAATCTGGGAAGTTACGACCGGGACTGATCTGATGACCCTCTTGGGCAAAGACCAATATGACCACCATTGGTCGGTATGCGTCGCCTTCTCTCCTGACGGCGTTCACCTCGCCAGCGGCTCCGACATCGGCAAAATCCGGATCTGGGAAGTACTGCCGAGCGGGGAAGAAAAGGTTCTCCACAACGGCCATTGGGAGGAGACCGCCGAGGACTCGACGGAGACCCGCGGCTTCTTCATTGAAGACGATGGAGGATTCCAGAAGCCGATGGAGTTTTGGATCGGCGCGATGACATTCACCCCTGACGGCAAGATCCTGATCACCGGCAGCCGTGACAATACCATCCGCTTCTTTGAGATGCCGACGATGAACGAACTCCGCGTTGTACGCGGGCATAACGGCTGGGTACGCACCCTGGCAGTGTCGCCTGACGGACAAGTGCTCATCAGCGCGGGGGACGACAATACGATCCGATTCTGGGATATCGCGACCGGCCGGAACTTCCGAACGGACAAGACCCATACCGGACCAGTGCGGGGCATCGCCCTCTCACCGGACGGGTTGCGTTTTGCCAGCGCCTCTTGGGATCGCACCGTGAAACTGTGGGAAGGCGGTCCTGAGCCAGAAGAGTAGATTACGACTCTCCCTCCTCCGCCTCACCCTTGGCGGAGGAGATTCCGTATCGCTTGCACTTATCCCAGAGAGCTTTTCTCGAGAGCCCCAGCAGCGCCGCCGCGCTCATTCGACTCCCGTCGACCTGCTGTAACACGGCAAGAATGTAGTCCCGCTCAAAGGCCTCCCGCGCGGCGGCTAGTGTCAGAAGTGTCGGCGATTCCGCCTTTTGAGCCTGCCCGACCAACCCCTCTGCGCAAAACCCGCATGTGGGTTGAGATGCGCCCCCGAGATAGGGACAGGTCTGGAAGCCACAGAGGTCCCATGGTTGGAGAGGTTCTCCGTTTCGCCCCACGGCGGCTGCACGGTCGACCATCTGCTTCAATTCCTGCACATTGCCTGGAAACGAGTACCGCATCAACAGATCCCGGCTCGATTGCGAAAAGCCCTTGAGCGACTTATGGAGCGTTGTCGCACTTGTCTCCAGCAGGTGCTCGGCAATGACGAGCACGTCGTCCCTGCGCTCCCGTAAAGGCGGAACAGCGAGCTGGACAGACGCCAAGTAGTCACCGAGATCCTGGAGAAATCGCCCTTCAGCCACGGCCGCTCTCAAGTCCTGTTCCGATGCGCAGAGGATACGCACATCGACCGCCAAAGGTTCCCCTCCGCCGAGACGCACACACTTCCGCTCCTGCACCAATTGCCACACCTTGCTCTGGACATGCAGCGGCAACGCGTCGATATCGTCCAACAGCAATGTGCCTCTGTGTGCCAACTCGAACCGACCTCGCCTCTGGCGTCGCGCGCCGGGAAACGCCCCCTTTTCATGCCCGAACAGCTCAGCCTCCAAGAGCCTGTCAGGAAGGTCCCTGCACCCGACCTTGATCAACGGCTGATCTCGCCGCGGACTGTTCAAATGGATGGCATGGGCCACCAATTCCTTCCCCGTTCCACGCTCCCCGACGATGGAGACCGGAGACTCGGTTGCCGCCACTAGTTTTACCCGCTCCAGCAAGGCCCGCATGTGCTGATGGCAACCATGGATGCCGCCGAAGCTGAATCGATCTTCCAACACTTCCTTCAGCTCAAGATTTTCCCTGCGCAATCCGATGATTTTTCCAACCCGTTCGACGATCAGCAACAACTCGTCCATCTGAAAGGGTTTGGTGATGTAATCATACGCCCCGAGCTTGATGGCACCGACCGCCGTATCGACCGACGCATGAGCGGTGATCAAAATGACCTCCGTCGTCGAGCTCCGTTCCTTGCAGACCTTAAGGATTGTGAGCCCATCGGCACCGGGGAGACGCAAATCGGTGATCACCACGTCAAACTGCCGCGTACCGAGCACCGTGACCCCCTCGGTTCCGGTCGCCGCTGCCGTGACCTCACACCCCACCCCTTCCAAGGCATCGAGCATGGACAGTCGCATCAACGGTTCGTCATCGACAATGAGCACCCTGAGCCCTTTCACGAAAACCTCCCGATGGCATAACGTTCAGTTGACAGCGGAATCGATACCGTAAATGTGGTCCCTTTCCCGACTTCGCTCTCGACCATGATCCGGCCCCCGTGTCGCTCCACGATGCCCAAACTGACGGAAAGCCCGAGCCCGGTCCCTTCGCCCTCGTTCTTCGTGGTAAAGAAGGGATCGAAGATCCGCGGCAAGACGGACGAAGAAATGCCGCACCCAGAATCCCGAACGCGAATCAGACAATGGGCGTTCTCCACGACCGTGCTGATCGTCAACACCCCTCCGCTGCGCATGGCCTGGATCGCATTCAGCACCAGATTCATCAGCACCTGCTCCATCATATGCCGGTCAATCATGATCTCCGGCAGATCGGGGGCCAACTCCGTTTCAAGTTGTACACGGTGGGGCACGAACAGATGGTCCGTCAGCAGCAACACGCGATTGACGACCTGATTGATGTCGGCCAACGCCAGCTCAGGATTGTGCTGCTGTGAGAAATCGAGAAGCTGGCGAACAATCCGCTGCACCCGGCGCAACCCATCCTCCATCGACGCCAAATATTCTTCCTGGCGCGCCGGAGAGAGTGTCCCCTTACGCATGTTGTAGAGACAGTTCAGAATACCACCCAAGGGGTTGTTAATTTCGTGCGCAACCCCCGCAGCCAGCTTTCCGACCGAGGCCAGTTTCTCAGAGTTCCTAATCTGCTGCTCCAGCTTCTTCGTCTCCGTCATGTCCCGGGCAATCCCCAACACGCCCAAGATCTCCCCATCCACGCCGTGAAGGGGGGACACACTGACCATCACCGAACGAGGCTCACCCGATTTGGTCAACACCTCAACTTCATAGACCTGCTTCACGCCAATATCCAGGGTCGACTTCAGCCGGCGCCCGCGATGCCGCTTCGAGAGCAACGCCAGATAGGGCCTCCCGAGAAGATCCTCTTTTGCATATCCCCATGACAGGATCTTGCTGTTCACATAGGTGAAACACTGTTCACTATCAAGCGTATAGATCACATCGTTAGCATTCTCGAGCAGATTTTCTAGGTACTGTTTGGTCTCTTCGATCTCCCTCGTACGCTCACCGACCTTGGCCTCCAACTCCTGCTGGTAGGTGTGCATTTGCCGTTCGAGACGCTTCCGGTCCGTGATGTCGCGAAGCTGGACCATCACCCAGGTATGGTCACTACCACGCACCAGAATCAGGTCCATTTCAACCGGCGTGTCCTTGCCGGCGGCATCCCGCACGGTGACTTCCTGCGTCGGCACCTGGCGCTCACCGGCATGAATCTTCGCCAGCAGCGCCCGCATCTCGTCATGATGAAATGGGAGCACCACATCCAGAATACTGCGCCCCACCACCTGCGGCTCGGAGTATCCCAGCGCCTGCTCTTCCCGCTTGTTCACGGCAACGATAATGCCGTCCTCTCCCACCATAAAGACGGAATCTGCCACCAAATCAAACAGTGCCTTGTACCGTTCCTGTGAGGCGACCAACTGCTGGGTCCGTTCATTGACCGCCTGCTCGAGCCGGGTTGTGTATCGATGCACCTGCTCCTCCAACAGGCGTCGTTCCGTCACGTCGCGCACAAACGCCCGGGAATGCACCAGCCCTCCCCCGCTTTCAAACAAGGCCGTCGCATGGATCTCGACGTCGATCGGATGACCGTCAGCGGCCACAAACACGGTCTCAATCGTACTCCGCCCTTGTGATACCAACCGCTCGAGATAGGCCAACACCTCGGTTTCTCGCCCCTTGGGGACCAGGTCCCACAGACGCATCTGGAGCATTTCCTCCAGGGTATACCCCAGCTTGTCCAACCCCGTTTGATTGACATGCACAAACCGGCCGGCCTTGTTCAGCTGGTAGATCATCTCGGGTGAATGCTCGATCAGATCTCGGTACCGTGCCTCAAGGCGACGTACATCTTCCATTCGCTGTTCAATCTGCTCAAACGAGATGCGCAGATTGACCGCCATTTTGTTGAACGCCTCGGCAAGTTGTTCAATTTCATCGCCGGTCTTGAGATCCAGCTGCTGATCCAAACGCCCGCTTCCAATTCGTTGGACCCCCTCATGCAACAGGCTGATCGGACGGGCGATCCTGCGCGCGACAGTCAGGCCCGTGAGCACCAGCACCGCGAACACCCCAAGCCCATACACCGTCACCTGCAGCACGAGCCGTTCAAGCGGGGCATAGGATTCGGCCGGGTCCTGTCGAACAAACGTCACCCAGCCTTTTCCCCCCAGACTCTCCGGCGTCAAATCCCCCCCCAGACGAACCGGCGCGAATCCGACGATGGAATGCTCCCCGCCGTGCGAATCATTCGCCACGGTCGTCCATCCGGCCGCATTGCCGCTGATCGCACTCACGAGTTCCGGTTTCACCACATGCTCTTCCGGCGACAGGATCGGGCACACGAGCGGAACCCCGTCCGAGCTCAACAACATGGCATGCCCCGTCTTCCCCACCGTGGCCTCGGACACGGAATGGAACAGTGTCTCCCGACGTAAGAGAATCGTGACGGCGCCGATTGTCGTATGTTGCTCATCATCGATGATCGGAGCAGACACGTTCACCACATGGGTTCCGAACGCAGGATCGAAAAAGATGTCGCTGACGAACACCTTCCCCGTACTCCGCTTCATCATGGCCTGCCACCAGGCTGTCTTCCCGTAGTAGTACTCGACTTGTGGTATGGAACTGACAACCAGCGCACCTCGATTGTCCGTCACAAAAATGCCGACGTAATCGGATTTGCGGATGTCATGCCACCGAATCAGATAGTTGGTCACAATGCGATTGATGAACAGCGGGAACTCGCTTTGCTTATCCCGCTGCCGCCAGCGCTGTTGCCAAGCCTTGATCATGGACTGGACGGTTTTTTCGTCCTTGTCGGCATACGTGCGGTTGGACTCGCTGGCAGAGGTCCGGAGGAACGGCGTGGCAGCGAGTTGTTGCGCTTCATTGATGCCGCGCGTGACCTGCATCTCGATCCGCCGGGCGGCTTCGACCGCCACTTCCTTGAAGTTCGCGCCGATCGTTTCGCGCAATGCCCGGCGTTCTTCGATGTAGGTCAGGACGAGAGACAGGCCTAACGGCAGGAGACCAACCATCACGATGGCCGTGATGATCTTTCGCTGGAGACTGTGTGACCGGCTCCAGAGGAGCATGTGCGCGGCGACTCCGGCTGACGGCCCTTGCACAACAGAAGGCAGGATCCCAGATCCGGCTCCGAAGGGCCTGGACCTAGCGACGCTTCAGAAGACTCCCGGCGCTACCGGGCCAGAGCAGCAGCAACGGGCTTGCCACGAAGATGGACGAATAGGTACCGAATATGACACCTCCCAGCAGCGCCAACGAAAAATCATGCAACACTTCGGCGCCTGCCAGGACCAGCGGAATGAGCACGATCACGACGGTTAAACTGGTCACGATAGTCCGACTCAGGACCTGATTAATAGCCGCGTTGATGATCGTTTCCTCATCCTCCCTACGGCGGGTGCGAAGATTCTCGCGGATCCGATCGAATACGACGACGGTATCCGTCAACGAGTACCCCGCCAACGTCAGCAATGCCGTGACGACTAACAAGGTAATCTCTTTATCCAACACGTAGAACACGCCCAACACCGCCAGTACATCGTGAAACGTCGCCAAGGCGGCCGCCACCCCGAATCGCAGCTCGAATCTGACCGCGATGTACAACACGATGCCGACGAAGGAGATCAACACCGCAATCATGGCATCTTCCTGCAGTTTTTTCCCGATCGTCGGACCGATCTCCATGCTGGAATCCACAACGAACTTATTTGCAGGAAACTCCTTGCTGAATACAGCCATGACCCGCTCCGCGACCTTCTCTTCGATGGTCGTCGATGCCTTCACGCGAATGAGCAACTTGTTGTCCTGCGTGAATTCCTGCAATTCGGCAGAGCCCAAGCCGTTGTGCTCCAGTGCGCGTCGCGCTTCATCGATCCTGATCGACTGATCAAACTTGAGCTGGACCGCCGTCCCCCCCGCAAAATCGATTCCCAGATTCGCCGCTCCACGCCCAATTTGAAGCACCGCGATGATCCCCAGCAAGGCGAGGATGCCGGAGATGGCAAACGAGATGGTTCGCTTCCCCATAAAATCGATATTCGTCTTTCCCAAAACCTCGAACATGCCGACTCCCTCCTAGCAGAATGCTCACCATGCCATCCAGCGCGATCCCTGCCCTCCCAGAAGCTGACGGCATACACAGGAACTGCCTCTCGGAACGGACATGTCGAACATTCTGTGACTGCGATTGCTATACCTATCTGCCAGAGCAGGGTCCAGGCGCCCCTCGGACGTGGAGCACCCCAGTCCGACTAGATGCTGAGCTGCTCAATTTTCTTGCGCTGATTAAACAGATCGAAAATCACCTTCGTCCCCACCAGCGCTGTAAAGAGATTGATCGCGATGCCGAGGCACAACGTCACCGCAAAGCCCTTAATCGGCCCGGTGCCGAAGAGAAACAGAGCAAAGCCGGTGATCAACGTGGTGACGTGCGAATCGACAATCGTCAACAAGGCCTTGTCATACCCCGCATCAATCGCCACCCGAACCGCTTTTCCTTGCCGAAGCTCTTCACGAATACGTTCAAAAATCAGCACGTTGGAATCGACGCCCATGCCGATCGTCAGAATGATGCCAGCGATACCGGGCAAGGTCAGCGTCGCATTCAGCGCCGCCAGGGACCCGATCAGGCAAATGAGATTCAGCATCAACGCAAAGTTCGCGATCACCCCCGACAACCGGTAATAGAGAGCCATGAAGACGATCACAAGGAGGCCCGCGAAGAGCGTCGCCTTGATGCCCTTTTCGATTGAATCCTGCCCCAGCGAGGGACCGACGGTGAGATCCTGAATGATCTTCAGCGGCGCAGGCAAGGCACCGGCCCGGAGCACAATCGACAGGTTGTTCGCCTCCTCCATCGAAAATGTTCCGGTAATCTGGGCTCGTCCCCCGCTGATACGCTCCTGAATGACCGGCGCCGAGTAGATGGTATTGTCGAGCACGATCGCCATGCGCTTTTTGACGTTCTCGCCCGTGATCCGATCGAACTCCCGGGCGCCTTTTGCATCAAAAGTCACGGACACATAGGGCTCATTGAACTGTCCGATGGAAACCCGCGCATCACTCAACACATCTCCGGCCAGCATAACCCGTTTCTTGACCAGATAGGGAGCCAGCCACTCCTGCCCGCTCTCCTTTTCGAAGATTCGCTCAAAGAGAATCTGATCGCCTTCCGGAATCTTGCCCTCAAACTGCTTAAGAAAAGCCTCTTCGCGCTCCTTCCCTTTCTGCACGCGGCCCGGCAGATCTAGCTTAAGCTGATTGTCGTCATCCAACAGTTTAAATTCGAGCAGTGCGGTTTGCTTGATGAGATCCTTCGCCAACTTGGCATCCTTAATTCCAGGCAGCTGCACGACCACCTGCTTCAGCCCCTGCCGTTGAATCAAGGGTTCCGCCACACCGAACTGGTCAATGCGATTACGGATCGTCTCCAACGCCTGATTGATCGCGGAATCCTTGATCCGCTTGATCTCCGCCTCGCGCAAGCCCCACACCACCGCGTTGGCCGAACCGGCCGGCTCCACTTCTACATACGTCGGGAAGTCGTCCAACAATTTCTGCACTTGGGCTTTTAATTCGGCATTTTGAAACCCGATCGTGATCTGCGACGAACCGGTCCGCTTTACCGATTCCGCAGGAATTTTCTTCTCCACCAACAGATCCTGCAGCCCCGCGGCCGTCCGTTCCACGGCAATTTCAACCGCCCGATCTTCTTCCACTTCGAGTACGAGGTGAATACCGCCTTGCAGGTCCAACCCCAGAGTAATGCCCTTGTCCGGCAGGACTTCACGAATCCACCGCGGCAATTCCTTGTACAGCGGTTGGTAGGAGGGCAAGAAAAAGATGATCGACACGACCACCAGCGTCACCAAAGCCAACAATCGTCCACCGACTTTTTTCATACGTCCGCCAATCCTTCCCGTCTCATTCGCCTGTGTCAATCCTCTTCGTCAGCGCGCAACCGAGCAATGTGTTCCTTTTGGATTTTGATTTTGGTCGCGTCCGCGATTTGAAGCGTCACGGTCTCTTTCCCCATGTTGGTGATGGTGCCCCAGATGCCAGAGGCCGTGACCACCTTGTCGCCTTTCTTCAGAGCCGCGAGCATCGCGTCCGCCTGCTTACGACGTTTCTGCTGCGGCAGAATCAGCATGAAGTAAAAAATAACGAAAATGAGAACAAATGGAACCAACGACAAGAGGCCGCCGCCCGGGCCCGCACTCCCCGATGTCCCCTGCGCCCATGCTACCGAATCCCACATACCCAGCCTCACCTGCTCCGCCGTTAAGACACGTTCGTATTCTGAAGATCCGCCCCGCTTTCACCGCTAGGCCGATCCACAACATAAGTCCGATGAAATTCGCGACGAAATTCTTGAAACGTGCCGCCTCGCACAGCGCTGCGAATCTCCTCCATGAGCTTCGCAAAAAACCACAAATTATGAATCGTGTTAAGACGAGCCCCCAACATTTCCTTGATCCCGAATAGATGGTGGAGATAGGCCCTCGTGTATCGCGTGCACACGGGACAGCCGCAGGCCGGATCAATCGGTTGCTCATCCCGGGCATACCGGGCCTGCTTGATCACGACACGCCCGAATGAGGTAAACAGCCAGCCCGTGCGGCCATGACGCGACGGAACGACGCAGTCGAACATATCGATCCCGCGCGCCACCCCTTCCACCAGATCCTCCGGCATGCCGACGCCCATCAGATACCGTGGTCGATGGGTGGGCAACTCCGGCACCGTCACATCCAGCATGGCATACATGTCGGACTTGTCCTCCCCCACCGACAATCCGCCGACGGCATACCCATCAAACCCGACCGATACCAAATCGCGCGCCGACGCCACGCGCAGGCCTGGATCCAATCCGCCCTGAACGATCCCGAACAAAGACTGATCCGTTCGACGTTTTGCAGACACGCAGCGACGCGCCCAGAGCGAGGTCCGCTTGGAAGCGTCACGCACCTGCTCCAGCGACGACGGTAGGGCAACGACATGATCGAATGCCATGATGATGTCCGCGCCCAAGGCTTCCTGAATCTCAATCGACGTTTCCGGGCTGATAAACCGAGAAGACCCGTCGATGTGAGATTGAAAGATCACGCCTTCATCCGTCACCTTGCAAAACTTCGCCAAACTAAACACCTGAAAGCCGCCGCTATCGGTCAGGATCGAGCCGGGCCATGCCGTGAAGCGGTGCACTCCGCCCAACTCTTCGACGATCGTGTGGCCCGGACGCAGGTAGAGATGGTAGGCATTGTTCAAGATCAGCCCATAGCCCATCTTGAGCAGCTCTTCACCATCCACACTTCGCACGTTCCCCAGCGATCCCACCGGCATGAAGGCAGGCGTCGCGACCTCACGACGCGCCGTGGTGAGAACGCCAACCCGAGCCCTTCCGCCGCCTTCTTCATGGGTAATTCGAAACGACAGCATGTGATCGGCAGTCTTACATCTGCTCCGGTGCTGACACACCCAGCACGTTCAACCCGTTTCGGACCACCTGCTGCACCGCCCACATCAGCGCCAGCCGAGCCCCGGTCACACCAGGCGGGATCGAGTCGGTCCCCCGATTCGGAAGAGGCGCCGAGTCCGGCGGGGCCGCCCCGTTCGTCTCACTATCCGTGGCCGGGGGCAGAATCCGGTGTTTGTTATAAAAGGGATGCACCATCCCCGCCAGCTCACGGAGATAGTAGGCCATACGATGCGGTTCCAACTCCCCGGCACTGGCCTCCATCACCACTGGAAAGGCGGATAACTTTCGAATGAGCGCAAGTTCGTCTGGATCGTCCAACAGCGCCAGCGTGGCCTGACTCGGACGAGGACACTCAATGCCCCGCGAAGCGGCCACGCGCAGGAGGCTGGCGATCCTTGCATGCGCATATTGGACGTAGTACACGGGATTTTCCTGGGACTGCTGCTTGGCCAGCTCCAAATCAAAATCCAAGTGGGTGCTGGAATCGCGCATCAGGAAAAAAAACTTGGCTGCGTCTGCCCCAACTTCATCCATCACTTCCCGAAGAGTGATGAATTCTCCAGCCCGTTTGGACATCTCCACTTTTCGACCCCCGCGCAGGAGATTGACCATTTGCACCAGGACGACACGAAGCCGTTCTTTCGGATACCCATAGGCCTGCACCACCGCTTGCATGCGAGGAATATAGCCATGGTGATCCGCGCCCCACACATCGACGAGGAGATCAAACCCTCGGCGTAGCTTGTCGCGATGGTACGCAATGTCGGACGCCAAATACGTATACTCACCTTCCTGCTTCCGAACCACCCGATCTTTTTCGTCGCCAAACGCCGAGGAGCGAAACCATTGCGCACCGTCTTGATCGAAGAGGAGCTCTTTGGTCTTTAGTTCAGCAAGCACCTGGTCCACTGCGCCGGAAGACAACAGCGAAGCCTCGCTGAACCAGGACTCGAAGCTGATCCCAAATCGTTCCAAGTCCTGCCGAATAAAGGCAAGCAGCTCTCGATAGGCGAACTCCTTACTTTGCCGTTCGGCGTCCTCGACGGGGAGCGACAACAGGGCTGTCCCTCGTTCGGTCTTCACCCGTTCCGCCACTTCACGAATATATTCCCCTTGGTAACCATCATCCGGAAACGAAACCGTTTGCCCGCACGATTCGCGGTAACGTGCCAGGACCGATACCCCCAGCAGTTTCATCTGCCGCCCCGCGTCATTGATATAGTATTCACTCACCACATCATGACCGGTCGCCCGAAGGAGGCGGACCAGCGCCTGCCCCACCGCGGCACCTCGCCCATGGCCGACATGCAAGGGGCCGGTCGGATTGGCGCTGACATATTCCACCAAAACCCGCCGCCCTTGCCCTCGCTGAGTGTGCCCATACTGCTCACCCTGCGCCTCAATCTGATGCAACACGTCCTTCCACAGCCCAGGCTGGACAGTCAGATTAAGGAATCCCGGCCGCGCAATTTCAGCCCTGGCAAACAATGACTCTCGATGCTCAATGTGATCAAGTATGATCTGGGCGATTTCAAAGGGCGGTTTGCGTTCAGAGGCAGAGAGAGACATCGCAACGGTGCAGGAAACATCCCCCCATTCTGGCCGCTTCGGGGCCTCCAAATGCACTGACGGCAACGACGCAAAATTGAGCAGGCCTTTTTCTCTGGCGAAGAGCAATGCCCCGGTCAACGCCGCACTCACCATATCCTGAATGATGCCTTGAGTCACAAAGATCCCTCTAAGTCTGCGTGGAAACAGGGAAAATTAAACAGGGACTGTAACACACCAAGATTGCAGAGACAAGATCAGGCGTTCTCAGAATGGGGGTGGGCTGGTTCAACCAAATATGCTCGACTGGCCTGAATGATGCGCTCCGGGCTTATGTGCAGGCAGGCCCGCTCTCCACACTTTTCGACTTCACGCCAGGACGGGCAGGCGCAACGTGGCCCGGTTAGAACGGTGACCTGCGAACCACGTGGCGCCCAGCGACGAGGATCCGTTGGACCGAAACACACGATTGTTGGAATGGCCAATGCGGCTGCAAGATGCGTGATTCCTGAGTCCTGTCCGATATAGAGGGCTGCATGCGACACCACACCCGCAACCCCAGACAGACTTTCACCACGTACCACTGGTACAGTATGGGGGAGTAAAGACAACACCGCCTCAACTGGCATTTGATCGGCGGGCCCTTGCAGAAGCAACGGATCTGCGCCAAACGTAATCAACCATTGAATAAGCTGCGCCAGCCTCCAGGACTCAATACACTTCCCAATACTGCCACTTCCTGCATGAACCACCACCAATGGTGTATCCGTTCGCACGTTCAGCCCTTGCAAGATCCGCTGCCCCTGCTCTCTTATGCCCGATGGCAGAATAAGACGTTGACTGGACTGCAACGCGCCCCCTTCAAGCCGGAGCGCCTCGCAATACCGATCCGACTGATGCTGAGCACGATAGTCAGTGGACAAAGCAGGTTGGAACTGAATGGACGGCACGCCAATGGCACGCAGCGTGCCGACGACAATCCCCTCACGGTCTGCCAGCCAACCGACTGCCGCATCAGCATCCTCCAACCAGTTCCGGAATTCCCGACTCAGGTATTCGCTTCCGGCAAATAATTGGCTCAAGTATGCCGATTCAATTGGAAAGACCTGATCCACCTCTCCACAGTCCTGCAAGAGCATGCCCACTGCGCGTCCCCCAATGAATGCCATCTCATGCTGTGGATATCGCCATCGTAGCGCCTCCAGCGCAGGACGGGCCAACAGTACATCCCCCAACGCTGCCGGATGAATCACCAATACCTTCCGCCTATGCCTCTTCAGCAGATCGTGGGCAAGCATCAGCCGTCAAAAAATCGCGCTCTCGGCCGAGGCCAGGTCATCGGGGGTATTAATGTTCCGGAATGACCGTAGCCCCGATCGGAAATGAACTAAGTCTGCTTCGGTCAAGACCTTGACCTTCAACTCCTCCTCACGAAACAAGGCCTGAATTTTGAGTTCTCGTCGTTCAGCCATAGCTTGTAGAAGAGGCACACAGCGCTTGGAATACACGGCATGCATCGGGTGAAACCTGCCCTCTAGGCGCGCAGCAACCACATCAGCAGTGGGATCACAGGAGGACATGAAGCGGATTACCTCCTGATCCAGGAATGGCATATCACAGGCGACGACAAACACTCTTCCCCTCGTAGAAGCAATGAGCCCCGTCAATAACCCTCCGAGACTCCCTGCATTCCTCACCACGTCATACACCACGGAACAGCCCTGCACCCCAAGTCCATCAACCGGCTCAGCGAGTGCCACAAGATTCTCCACAAAAATCGTCCGCAACAGTGAAAGAGACTGATCAAATACACGCCCACCCCCGACCTTGAGGAAGCGTTTGTCTCGCCCCATTCTTCGACTGTTCCCACCCGCGACCAAGACACCGGTTACATCTTCAATGATTGGACTACCCATCCGGTAACCCTCCTCACTGTGGGCGCCAAAAACAACGAGGGGGTGAGTTTCCTCACCCCCTCGCCGCGACTCACTCCCTATCTCGCAGCCTTACAATACCTTGCCCTTTTTCTTGTTTGCGCGGCGGGTTAGCATCCAACCCTCAAGGAACACCACGCCAACTGCAATCACCGCTGGATAGATGTAGACTTCTTGAGGGATCGGCGGCTGCAGGATCGTATAATAGAAGGCGGAAACCGCCATCTTCCGACCCGCGTCTCCGTTATGCCCATCCCAGGCAAAAAACACCATTGGGATATATTTGCCGATATCGAATCTGGTGTATTCGTCATAATCATCCTTGTCCCCTTTCAGAGGACGGGAGATCATGACGGTCCACTGACCGTTCTTCCACTCCGACTTCAGCAGCTTGACCTTTTCCTCAAAGTCATCACGCTCTTCGAAGTCCTGATCCCATCCGGTTCCCTTGAATGAGCGCAAGGAACCATCCGCCTCCCACTTGAGGATATCGGCGTTGAACTTCGCATCCCCCCACAAATAGCGAGGCTTGAATGGTGCGGGAATCTCCTGCCACTTGATTGGAAACTGAAACCCGATGGCATCGTTATAGACGGCGTAATTGTTCTGAGCCGCAGCGATCGACCCTTCTTCACCCGTCTTTGGTGCCTGCTCCTTCACGCCGAAGTTTTCTACGTTAACCTGAGTCGGGGCCCAAGGCAGCTTGCCTTCCGCGATGCTCTTCGTCCGATCATCCCATTGAATCAAGTACACAACGCTCTTCTCGTTGTAAAGGGACTTCACCCAGATGTCGTCGATCCGATTCACAAAGTTTCGTGGTTTATGGGTGATCTGCCCACCCATGGCGACATAGCGACGACCCTGCTTTTTCCACATTTCATTTTCAGGATCGCTAGAAATTTCGCCTTCGACTGGACTGGATGGAACGACGAAGTTAATCTTCGGTTTGTCGGTGAGAGGGTCGATGCCGAGCGGCTTTCCCTCCTCATCGCGCTCGCACAACGAATTGACGAAGTTCGCAATGTTCCAACGATCTTCGACCGAGGTGCTATCAGCAAATGAAGGCATCGGGGTACCGTTGACACCAGTTGAGAATGTACGGAAAATATTCCGAACATTATAGGGATCCTGACGGCTCCCACGGAAATTCCAGCACTTATGCCAGTTTGCCGGCTGGATAGAAAAGCCCCAGTCATCCTTCAGATTGAAGGCATTTCCGTCTCCACGACCTTCGACTCCGTGACACTCAATACACTTCTTGTCGACGATCAGCTGAGCACCCTTCTTGATGCTGTCCTCAGTTGCCTCAGCAGGCTTGATCGTACCAAGCTGAAGGACAGTCTGAGTCTCAGACTGTTTATCGGTAAACTTTCGATCTTTAACCAACTGTGTCGTCACATATGACAAAACTTGAATTCGCTGCTCTTCAGTTAAAATACCCTCCCATGGTGGCATCGCCGAACCAGGTAGACCATGGGTCACCGTGTCGAACAAATCGTTCTTCCCGGTGTCGGGAGTCTTTTCATTGTAATTAAACAACGGCAATTCTCCACTCGCCGTGTGACGAATTTTGAAAGTACCCTGGTTAAAGTTTCTGGGGCGCGGCCAGAGTCGATCGGCACCAGGACCATCACCTGCGCCATCCACACCGTGACACCAGACGCACTTGGTGAAGTACACACGCTTGCCTGATTCAATCATTTCTGCCGGGGGGGCAGGAGCCAATTCTCCCTTGGCGAAGCCCTCGGGAAGATCAGCTGCTTGGCCAACCCCTGCCGCAGTTGCAGAAAGGAGAAGGGCACCAAGGGCAGCCCCGATAACCGGGGAAGCCTTTACGTTCGTACGAAGTTTGCTCATTATTAACCTCACACCTGTTCTCCCAGGTTGTTTGTAAGATTCAGAATTAGTCCCATGTCCGAGGATAGTATCCCGTGTGCCAGTATTCGAACAAAATCACCTTCCAGATTTCGTCAGTGGTTAGGTGCTGTTCCCATGGCGGCATAACGGATGCCCAAGGGAATCCCTCATTCGGCAGACCAATTCCTCCCTTAGCGACGCGCCAAAAAATGAATGTTTCTTGCAGTTGCGCGATCGTCCCTGGATCAGTAAAGTTCGCAGGAATCGGATTGAAGGCAAACGCGTGAAGCCCACGACCGTTCAAGTTGTCACCGTGGCAGAAGTGACAGTTCTGAAAGAAAATTTCTCCACCCTCTCGGACATACTTCAAATACCCTTCAGCCTTCTCATCCCAGGGGTTCGCATTGGGGGCCATCAAGCGCCCCATTCCCTGTTCAACGATTAGTTTATTGCTGTAGGCCTGATCATATTTCCCTTCGAGGTTGACACGATAGGGATTCTGCGAGGTTTGAAGCGTGTAGGTTTTGCCATGAACCTTCGTGCTGGCCGGTGGAGCCGGGTGAACAGTGCGCAACTCGATCGGCTCGTCTACACTGGGTTTCATCGTCAAGAATGAGAACCCGCCAATCAGGATGGGAAGAAGAATCAGATACATCGTGCGAAGCGCCTTGTGGAATCCGGTATTCGCATCCAGCACATTGAGAATAGGCTGGCGGAACTTTTTCCAGTCCTCTTCGTTGGCGGAGACCCACATGAAGACGGCAACAAAAGACACAACACCATACATGGCCCGCACACTGAACGGGATCGGCGGGTAAATACGGAACTTCAGATACATTTGAACGAACGTCCAGAACAAAACACCCTGCCAGAACCGAGGAATGGCCATCCCCATAGAATTGGCCAGGTAGCTTAGGCCGGTAAAGCCAGCGACGAAGACCGCCAGCTCACTCAGCACCTGCATGGGCATGTAGCCCTCAACGAGCCTGACGGTGTTCGATGGAACCACTCCGAAGATCATTCCGATCATCATGAGCAGTCCAAGGACGCCGATCAGGGCCCCGACTGACATTAATGCTTTCATGTCCTCATCTCCCTTTCTTCCGCAATAGCAACCAGATTACAGCTCGCCGACTCTAGGAGGCCTTAGGCGGCTCCTTACCTTCCTGGACTTGCGAGAGGTAATCTACAAGCTTCTTGAGTGCTCCAGCGCTCAGCTTTTGGCCAAATACCTTTGGCATCGTGTTGTCAGGGAAACCTTTTACCACATACGCACTGGGCTCGACGATCGATTCCATGATGTAGTCTGGAACGCTCTTAGCTTTGCCCTTATAATCCTTATCCTTGATTCGCAGTGGGGCATTCGTTCCTTCAACCAACTTAGGACCAATCGTTCCCGTCGCACCAGCAATCCCAGGAATCGTGTGACAAGCCACGCATTGACCTTTGGCAAAAATCTGGTCGACAGGCTCAGTCCCATCCGCCATTAGAGCCGATGCTCCGCCACCTGCCGCCTTGTCACCCTCTGTCGGCGGCTTCGGACGGTCGGACTCAGGAATAAATTTCTCGTAGGACTTCACAATTTCGTCAAAGCTCGGGGCCTCACGACCCTCTCGAACGTACAGCCAGGTGTCGACCGCAGCCAACTCCGGCAGGCTCAACGAAATGGGTGGCTTATGAATTGACGGCATCGGACTTTCTTTATCGTTCGTGCCTTTCACACCAAATCCCGCCACGACAAAGCAACTCGGACAGGCGTGAGATTCGGCGATGTACTCCTGGCCATTTTCAGCCGTTCCCGACCCCGGGAAGGCTTCTTTCTGGTTGCTGTCCCGAGCAGCCGGGTTTCCCTTGTGGTAGCGCGGGTCATTGATTTGCGTTTCCGCTCTTTCGGGGATGCCGTCGAGATTTGGAGCCCGCTCACCGAGCATTCCCTTATGGAAGGCGTGACAGAGGGGACACTGCCCTTTGCCGATGGCTCCCTGAACCTTATTCTGCCCGACTCCACCGAAGATGATCTTTTCGCCCTCGTCAGCCAACTCGGTCTGGGGCATGTTGCTAAAGTCTTTCTTCTCCTCGATGGGCGGAAATCCGCCCTCCACCTGAGGCAGCCAGTTTCCATAGCCAGATAGCGCCGCCGCGATAAAAAACATGAACCCTCCGATTTTCAGCAAGGCGCTGATATTCGTGAAATAGAGGGCCATCATAAAGGTCATCGACGTGATCAAGACCAGTGACACTGGCAGAAGCCTGGACTCAGCAAAGAAGTTCATCTTGTAATTGGCAATGGCCATAAACAGAAGCATGGCTCCCCAGAAACCGATGAACGTTTTAAATACTGCTCGCTTGTTGGCAACAGGATCAGAAATGGATGCCTTGAAGTAAAACATCAGGGCAATTAACAGCCCCAATGCTGGCCATCCCATCGCCAAGGCCGATTTAATGAGTTCAATCACAGCTCAAACCTCCTGCAGGAAGGGAAGGCTCTGGTTGCCCTAGCAACACAGAGACCCTCCCTCATTGATTCATTGTTTGCGTCTTGATTAGTGACCAACTGCTGGCGCCGTAGCGCGGCCAGGGACAGCCGCCTTCGCTTCAACTGGAGCCTTTTTCGCTGCCAGGGCACCCAACCAAAACACAAACATGATGCTGATCCAGAAGAACAACACGTTCGCGGAAATCATGTTCGCAGCAAAACCTACCGTATGAGTGTAGGCCCATGGCGAATTGTCCCGCATGATTTCGTTCACGTGCCAAAAGAGCCGCACAGACGATCTGATATAGCCCATCAGACCCATCATCCACGTGAATGCCGTGGCAAGCATGATGAGCGCATACTGAGATCGAGCAGAGATCTTCCCCCACTCAATCGGGCCCATTTGCTTGGCGCCCTTCATCATGACGCTATTGAGCGCGAACATGAAGAAGAGGCAAGACAAGGTCGTCGCCACCTGAGGCACAGACAGACCGACACGGACGTTCGCAGGAATGTAGTAGCCATACACGGCCAACATGATGATGTTGAGGTAGGCAAAGAAGAAGAAGCAGCCCATGAAGATATTGCCAAACTTCGCCCACGAGACCGTCGAGACCTTATTGCCTCGCATATACCACACGAAACTCAACACCGTCGTGGTAATGATGACGTTGATGCCGCCATTCTTGGCCGACATAACACCGTAGTTACCAAGCACGGGATGCTGCTGGCCACCCATCGCCTTCAGCTCCGCCGGAGTCATAACGATGGTGTGCGGGGTAATGAACACAAGATAGCCGCAGGTGAGCAGGAAAACCAGGTACTTAATGTAGCGCTGATATTTTTCCGCGCCACGCATACGCCCCAACGCCTGCCAGAGGTAATAGTTGGTGCTCAAGAACAGGATACCGATCATGGTCGCCTGAATGATGAACAACCAGGCAAGCAATCCGCCCATCAAGGTGATGCCCATCTGCTGGCGATAGGCGTAGACTTCGCGCATCAGCCAGTAGCCCGCAAAAGGAAGGGGAATCAAGAACGCCACACCAAGGGCCATGGCGATATAACCCATCCAATCGTAGTGGGCACGCTCTTCATCAGTTTTAGCAGACAAGAAACGGTACGCCGCATAAGCCGCGACCACACCGCCCCCGAATGCCATGTTACCGAGAATGCGGTGCAGATTGAGCGGATTCCACAAGGCAGTATGGATAACGTGCCAGATGTTCCCGAGATAGCGCCCCTGCTCATCAACACCGGCGGGCGACATCATGAAGCCGATCCAGGAATTGGCAAGAAACATCAGAATCGTACCAATGACGTTAAGGACCACAGACATACTGAGATGGATCCACTTCAGGAACCCCTCTTTCATCTTGTCCCAACCGTAATAGTAAATGTAGAGCGTTCCACTCTCAGCCACGAACATCAGAGCGTAGATGTGCATGACCGGCCTGAAGATACCGGAGAGGTACTGGAAAAATGCCGGGTAAAGAGTCAGGAAGGTGAAGATTAAGATTCCGCCAAGGATGGCCGTCAGCGAGTACGCCGTCAGACTGATCTTGATGAAGTCATAGGCCAGCTGATCGTACCGCTTGGCCATAGCCTTATCTTTCGTCACCACACCCATGAACTCGATGACCATACAGAAAATCGGCACGGCCAACACGAAGCTGCCGTAATACAGATGCTGCTGGTTGGCGAACCACAACAGCACGCGACTTTCAAAATTGTATCGCGGGTAGTCCTTCTCGCCGTCCGTTGTCTTGGGAGCCGGCGGCCCCGAGACAATACCTTCCGTCTTGTAATAGACATCCTTGCCCTTCTCAACCTTTGCATCACCACCCTCTTTCTTGGCATCAGCGGCGGGAGCGCCACCATCACCGGCAAGGGCAGGGATCGCAACCAGAATAGGCATGAGGAGGAGGCCGATCATCGCGCATAGCGCCATGACCGACATCAACTTCGTGCGGGTTACAGAGCCCATGGGTTACCTCCTTGATACATCGCGTATGTGAACAACAAATTCAAAGCCCCACCCCCCAACAACTACTTCCGAAGGAGATACCAAAAGTCCAATCCTTGCGCATCCATCAAAAAGTGATCAACAGCCGCAAAAAACGAGACGCAGATCAAGACCGAGACGACGAAATACACAATTGTTTGGCCCATCTCAAACCCCCCTCAACTTAATAAACAATTTCCCAGATCAGAATGCCGGTTCAGCAGGGACACTGAATCCCACCGAACCAGTAAAAAAACCAAAGACTCACTGCACAGGTGATGTAGAAAATCATTTTCCCGATCTTAACTTGGACGTCATCCTGAGCAGCTTCCATCTTAATTCTCCCAACGGTTTAAGTACGTATTTTGAATTGACACACCAACGACGCTGTGTTAATCAAAATCCCTCACGCACCTGATTTTTAAAGGGATTTTTATGGCTAAAAACTCGAAAGTGTTCGACATTATAGTTTTGGCTGGAATGGTTGTCAATATCATTCTGGCCGTGTTTCTGATCCTCTACTACTTCGATTTTCTATGATTTTCTCCCGCACCACACCTCCAGACGACCGGACATTCTCTACACTCGATTGAGCACAACGAAAGCCGATCGTTTCGTCACGAAAGTCCTGCATCATCTTGCTGCGCGCGGTAATGCGTAAATCAGATCCCGAACTGGTATATGCAGCCCCGCGCAGCACCTTATAGGTTCCATACTCAGGACTTTCCGGATTGCGCTCTGAAGCCGCAGCATAGGCCCCCTCAAGGTACCAATCATTCACCCATTCCATGACATTACCCGCACCATCCATCACACCATAAGGACTGGCATCACTCTTCACCCGACCCACCGGCGCCGCTACCTCAAACCCGTCGTCCACGCGAGCCCAATTCGCCGCGTTCGGCACTTCCACGTTCCCCCATGGCCACAGGCGACCGTCGGGCCCACGCATGGCCTTCTCCCACTCCGCCTCAGAAGGCAACCGCCTTCCGCGCCACTCGCAATAAGCCTTCGCATCCTCCCAGGAGACATAGACCGCAGGCTGGTTCACGCCTCGCATACGCAGCGTATTCTTCGCATAGCGTGAGGGAGGCCCGGATTTACGATGGCCCGTCGCCTTCACAAAGGCCGCATACTGCGCGTTGGTCACTTCATAGCGATCGATAAGAAACTCGTCGAGGTAGATCTTTCGCTCCGGCTGCTCATCGAACCCACCTCGGTTTGTCCCGAGCACAAACGGCCCCGCAGGAATGACAACAAGCTCCTCCGGCAAAGGATCTTCAGGCGCCGCCCCGTCTGATCCTGTCTCGATCACCTCTGCATCAGAAGGCGTTGATGCCGACTCAAATGGGGTGGAAATCGTCCCGCGAAGAATGGCGATAATGGGCAGACTCGCAGCGAAGAGCACCGCGAAGAGGAAGACAACTTTAAAGCGCGTTTCCAGCATGCCGTGATCGACTACTTCACCACTGTGTCGATATCGACGTCCTTCGCGCAACGAAATCCAACCGTAATATCATGCCGCCACGGCCTCGCCTGGAATCGTTTGGAGGACCGTACATTTCGTTTCGTTTCTCTCCAAGAACCACCACGAATGATTCGTTGCTCACCCTGGTCTGGCCCCTTCGGATCTCGGTACGGCGAGGCTCGATAAAAATTTTCATCGTAGACATCCGCCACCCATTCACCGACATTCCCGGTCATATCATAGATCCCATACGGGCTGCGTCCCGACTCGAAGGAGCCAGGGGGAGCCAGATAACGAAACGCGTCATCGGTGCCGTCGATGTTCGCGTATCCGGAGACAAACTCGTCGCCCCACGCATAACGACGCTTCCCCTCTCCACGGGCGGCCTTTTCCCACTCCGCCTCAGTCGGCAAACGCTTTCCAGCCCATTTGCAGTAGGCCTCCGCATCATCCCACGTCACGGCGATGGCAGGATAGTCAGGCTTGAGCAACTTGGCCGGATCGTCTTCAAAGACTTCTATTTTTCGTTTCACTCGCTTCGTCATCTTGAGAAAGCGGTCGTACGCGTCCTGTGTCACTTCATGCTTATCAAGGAAATACGTCTTCAAATAGACTTGATGCTCCGGCTTTTCATCCGGATCACTGTCATTGTCGCGGCTCCCCATGACAAACGGACCTTCGGAAATTTGCACCATTTCCCGACCATCATCCCCAATAAAGGTCTTGTACATCGAAAAATCCTGCGCGACAGGCACCGCGACAGGTTTGGCTTCCGTCGCGATAGAGAGCGCCAATTGGCGCATTTGCTTGGCCTTATAGGACTCGTAGACCAACCCCCCGATCATCAGAATGAACGACCCGAATACGAAGATAATCGATCCGATGAGCACACCCCGGTTTTCCATCGCCTACTCACACCTCATGATTTGGTCACCGTCGAATGAGCCGCGCCTGCGTCTCGATCTTCTTCTGTCCGCGCAGCTCGTCTCGCCGCCCATATATCCAGCAACATCGAAATTTGCACGCCGAGAAAGCCCCCCATGGCCGCACCTGCGCCTGCCCCGAATGAGATCTTTTCCACCCCGGCAATCATCCAGGCGAGCAGACCTCCCAGGACCGTGCCGACCAGAATGCTGGCCAAAAACCGGCGTCCACCAAGAAAGCCGACGACCGCGCCAAGCAGGACCCCGACACCGGAGGTCACTGGAATGGATGCAGCACCGAGAAAGGTGCCGATCAGCGCTCCGACCGTGCCCATCACCATGATGCCGAACACCACGTCGAATAGCGTACTGGTTGAGGGTCGACTCATCACTGCCGCACAGTCCTCATAACCTCGAACACATCCGCACTCTACTTCGCCGGGCCCACCGTCACCGGGCCGAAATCAATCTCTACGCCAGGACCGGCAAACAAAGAGATGCCCCACGCTTTTTCCTGCGGTTCATGCTTGTGAATGCGCTTGAAGTCTTCGTAGACATTCACTCGCTCTTCGACCCACTCCCCGACCGGTAACACTCCGCTCTGCACGACTAACTCCGAACCACTGAACATGCCGCCCTCTACGAACGTGCCCACGGGCTTTCCGGCACTCCAGATATACTTCGTAAACACGGGAATGAACATTAGGTCGGTATCCAAGGAGGCATACACTGCCGCGACAGGCTCGGAGCCACTGGGAGCCTTATGGAGGCGCCATCGCCAGGTCAGGACTGGGTATGCTTTCGGATCCCAATCGATCTTACGTTTCTTGATACGTTGTCCGGCATCTTTTGCCGCCAGAAACTTTTGGCCATCCTCGGCTTGAATCTTATACGCGTCTCTGCCCTTGGCCTGACTACGCTGATTCTCATGCTGCCAATCAACCGGGAACCCCCCCTGGTCAGCCGATTGAAAGTCCTCCAGCACCAAGACCCCAGGCTCACCCGCTGAAGCCGCTCCGCCATGCCCCAGAAACGGAGACCATGCCATCAAGCCCAGCAGCCCTATCGCCACAACCCACATCCTCATTCCCATCGCTGCACTCCTCATCAACCAACCTATCCCTCATGCGAAGGAGATGGCAAAAAGCCCGCCTCTTTCTCCGCGCTCACATCTTCATGCATCACCGGTTGCTGTCCGCGTTGGCACACCCAGAACAAGAAAAAGACCGCTCCCCAGAAGAGCACCATATTAATGGTCACCATCTTCGCGGCAAATCCAAGCGTCGGCGTGAATGCCCAGGGCGAGGTGTCGGGCATCAACTCATTAACGTGCCAAGCCAACCGCCCTGAGGAGCGGATGTACCCCATCAACCCCATCACCCACGTGAACGCTGCGGCCAGCCCGAACAGCCCTACCATTCCGCGAACCGAAATATGCCCCCATTGCACCGGGCCGTGAATCGTCGCACTGCGCAACATGCGCCGATTGAGCAGCAACCCCAGCGTGACCACCACGAGCGTAGTCAGGGCTTGAGGACCGGACAATGCCACGCGAAGACTCGCCGGCAGATAAAAGCCATAGATCGACAGCCCGATGATATGGGCCACCCCAAGCCCGAACAGCGCGGCCAGCGCGACATTCCCCCCTCGTACCCATGAGATCGTCATCGTCCGATTCGCGCGACGGTAATAGATATAGCTCAACGCCGTGATACAGATCATGACGTTGACCGCCCCGTTCTTCGAGGACATCACCCCGTAGTTGCCGATAACCGGGTGCTGAGCCCCGCCCATGGCCTTGACCTCAGTACCGGTCATCAACAGCGTGTGCGGGGTCAACCAAATAAACAAACATCCGGTCAGCGCCAGCAGTAGATACTGATAGTAGGACTGATACCGTTCCCCGCCACGAATCCGCCCCATACTTTGCCAGAGATAATAGTTCACGCCTAGAAACAGGGCACCGATCAGTAACGCCTGCACGACAAAAAGCCAGGTTAGGAGACCGCCCATCATCGTGACGCCCATACTCTGACTGTACGCGTACACCGATCGCATCAACCAATAACCGGCAAACGGCATCGGCAACAGCGCGCAGACCGTGACAAATAGAAACACGTATCCCACCCAATCATAATACGCACGCTCTTCCTGACTTTTCCCGGAGAAAAATCGATAGCAGGCGTAGGCCAAGACAACTGCTCCGCCAGACATGATATCGGCCAAAAATCGATGGAGGTTCAAGGGACTCCACAATGCCGAACGCAGCAGGTGCCAGGGATTGCCCAAATACCGGCCCTGGCCATCCACTCCGGACGGCGCCATCATGAACGCTGACCAGGCATTTGCCAGCAGTAACAAGGAAGTGCCGAACACCACCGCAATCACGCCAATCGACAGATGTACCCACTTCGAGCCGGGCTCCGCCATTCGGTCCCAGGTGTAGTAATACACAATCGTCAGCGCGGTGGTCCCGACAAACACCAACGCATACAGCGGCATCATGCCCTTGAAGGTGCCCCCCATGTACTGCATAAAACTTGGATAGAGCGTGATGAACATCGTCAGCATCACACTACCGACGACGGCGGTGACGGACAAAGCCAGCAACGCGACCTTCAACAGATCCTGAGCAAGTCCATCGTACCGCAAGGCCATGGCAGGATTCTTTGCGACCAGTCCCAGCAGTTCCAGCAACACGCAAAAAATAGGCAACGCCAGAACAAATCCGCCAAAATACGTATGCTGCTGAATGATGAACCACATCAACAGCCGGCTGTCGAGGGAGCCGACCTGCGGGTACTGATTGTCGTTTGCGGTGGGAGCCGAAGGCCCACTGGGCACACCCGGGGTGTGGAAATACACATCGGTAGACGGGTCCGCAGCCATTAGTAGCGGCGGACTCACCGCCAGCGCACCGTAGCTCGACAGGAATCCGCATAGCACCAGCACAATCACGAACGGAACCGATACGCGTTTCGTCATGACGACACTCTCTGGCTATTCTTTTCAAAAACAGTTGCAGATTCATGGAGAGCCCCACCCGCAATGGCTTCGCGGGACTTGCCCAAGATGCCCATGACAAACGGGCACCGCAGCAAGGCACTGGGTAGACCTCCAGGCTGACGGTTCTCAATCTCCCGCCGGACGCCGAGGTAGTAACAATACAACGCCATCATGCCGCCGACGAGCCCGGCGACACAGGCAAAGAAGCCCGTGGAGCCCATCGGCTGCCGCAGGACATACAGTCCACCTCCAACCAACACAAGGTAGTAAGTTGCGGCGAACGCCATTCCCGGCCACCACCAGAACTTGACAAGTTCACTCCATTGGGTTGCGGCTAACCTCGGCATCCACGCCCCTCGATCGGCTTGCCCGGCAAAAAAGGCGCCGAGACCAACCGTCCCTGCCGACAACGTCACGACACCGGCTTGACCGAATACCGCCAGATTCCCGTCGACCAACGTTGCCATCACCGCCGAAAGAGTCGCGCACCCCACAAGGCCAGCCATCACCCAGGTAACCAGTCGTTGGTCAGCCCGTTGGAGTAATCTCCATAATGCTGCGCCATCTGGAAATGTCACGAACGGCCGACCGCTTGCCTCAAGCCACCGAATATACCCGATCTCGAACGCGTCGCGGGCCACGGCCGAGCTGGGAATGATCAACGCCATCATGGCCGGCCCATCGGGATGTTTGAGATAGTCGTATCCCACCAGCCATAGCAACGCCAACACCAGCAGCGACAACTGCACGCCGTAGACAAATCCGATCCAGGCAACGATCCAGCCGATCCGCCGGACTCCATCCGCAGCCACTAACTCCGCAAACGGCAGCACCCGCCCGACGCGATAGGCGCACAGGGCCGTCACCAGGGACACCAGACCGCACAGCACCAGCAGCGTGAGCGGATCGGCAAGAGAAAACCCTTGCTTTGCGGCTCGATACACCGCAAACGCCACCAAACCCGGGACGAACATCACGAAACGTTTACGCTTGCGAACCGAATCTTCCGTGACGGCCAACGTCAAGCTGGGAAGCACCCGTAACGCCAATCGATGCAGCATGATCCACACGGCAGGAAAAACTACAGGGGGGCATACCGCCCCCATCGCTTCCCCGCTCCTCGCATCCTATTATTTCTGGGCAGCCATGCCGAAGTATCGCGCTTTCACTTCTTCCATCAACGCCACCGTCACGACACGCGCGCCACGATCGACGGCCGTCCGCTCCAATTCAACCCGTGCCATGGCGCGAACAGGTGCCGGCACATTCGCCAGCCGCTGCTCCGCGTCGGGATCCCAGGCGACGACCTCTCCGGTTTGCGCCTGATCGATGAGATCGTAGGTGATCACCCGCTGCTGCCTGGCCTTAGCAAACCCCTCTACCAACTCACGTAGCAAGGGCACCGCATAGGGAGGGACTCGATCCAACCGATGTTTCGCATCATCAGACCACATCAACCGGTCGACGAGCCCGTCAACCTGTCCTGCCGGGATGTCGATGCCGACCAACCAGCGACAGGGGCGACATTCCGTCCGGACAAACCACGTGGGTTGTCCGTCTCCCGATAGTCGCTCCTCAACTCCTTCGGTGTGCATCCAGCCGCCGCAGCCGCATACAAGCATAAGCCGTGACTCGCTCCATGGCCCGTATCGATAGGCCTACCCGATTTTCCCGGGATAGAGGATATACAACATGGCGTACGTAAAGGTGCCCGTCAGAAACAAGATGCAGTAGACAATCATGGTGAAGCGGCCAAGCGCACGATGGCGCTGCCCGCCGTCAGGCCAGATACGCTGAATCCCCATTTCAACCGCAAAGACGAACGCCACAAGGACGAGAAACCCGATATAGACCTCCAGTTTGCGCATGGAAAATCCAGCCGACATCACCCGTGTCCCGAAAAGGACGATGACCACCGTCAGAAGTGCCGCAAAGATCAGGCCGACTTTCTTCCACGAGGTCTGGAGCAGCGAGGCACTCAGGACGCGGGTTCCGCCGATGAACTGTTGTGATCGAAATCCTAACACAATCATGTAGACGGCCATGACCAGCCCGATGATCACCAGAATGATATGGATGGTGAGCACCGGGATAAACACATAGTCGTACAAAGCTTGCGACCCGCCGAACCCTTCCTTGCCCTCAAATGCCAACACCCCTAATTGTCGAAACAGATAGTAGGCGGTGAAGAATCCCACCATCGTGATCATGCCACCCAGCATCAACCAATGATGAGGATGTCCTCGATGCTGCTTCGCCTGAATCCACCCGATGATGAACAAGCCGGTGAACAACGTGGCCATCAACTGGCTCAGGTCCGCGCCCATCGTGGCATGGGTCCCGAAGAATCCGGGCTGTCGCAGCAATTCAAACATGGCCGTTCCTACTCCGCCTGTAACTTGAAGCCCTGCACCACCGCAGTCCGTTCAATTTCCTCGACCGAGACATACCCCCCATCATGCATCCACTGCATAGCCTCTGCCGTACGGTAGCAGGCCCCCTGTTCCGTGTTCACGAGGATATGCACCGCAAACGCCGCCGTCCACGCGGGGCTCGTACCGGACGCATCAAGGAACCGGTCCTTAATGACCAAGCGTCCGCCGGGATTGAGGTGCCCATGAATCTTTTTAACCAGCGCGGCATTGGTCGCCAGATTCTGGTAGTGCAGGATGTCGGACATTAAGACCAGGTCATAGGGCCCGCCAAGGGAATCACGATTAAAATCACCGGACTTCAGCGAGATCCTGCCTTCGAGTCCTGCGTCTTTCACGGTTCGTTCCGTCAGCGGGAGGGTGGTGGACAGGTCAAACACCGTGGCAGAAAGCGTCGGATACACGCGACAGAATGCGATCGCATTGGTTCCTGCCCCGCCGCCCAAATCCAGCATGGTCCGAGCCTGATTAAGTCCGAGCCGCTTCGCCAAATCAGGCCCGCTTTGCTGTCCGATGCGATGCAGAACGGACAACACATTGGCCCCTAGGGCAGGATCCGTCTCGAATACATGTCGAGTGACGGGAGAACGGCCGGTCTTGATGGCCTCTTCCAACTTCCCCCAGTTCTCCCATTCAGCATCGTGGAGCAGGAGCAAGTGCCCAACATATTGCGGGCCATGCTTGACCAGATGGGTCAACGCCACCGGAGTGTTCGCATACACCTGCCCGCTTTTCGACAGGAGTCGTACGGCCACCAATGCGTTCAGGAGCAATTCCAAGGTGCGTGCATCGGCACCGAGCTTTTGAGCAAGCTCCGCCGCACTGCGTCCCTGGCCGTCCAACAACGAAAAAACATCTAACTTCACGGCAGTTAGGAGAATTTTCGTCTCCCAGTAGTACCCTAACTGGAACACTTCGGCGAGAGACAATTCGCGAGGCACAGCTCCCCCACTTCGAGAATTTGGCGTGGAAATTGGTCATCTTACCCAGTTCAGAAAGAGAAACGCAAGGCGAGCGAAGGCCGCCTTGGCGACTCCGTCTTCACTCTCCCAGAGCACTCGTCAGAACACTGTGGCGATGATCGCTCGGTCCTGACGTCATCAAAGTTTATGCGTATAATCCAGATGGTCGACGGCACACAAAGAAAAAGGGCAGTGGCTCACCTGGAACCACTGCCCTTCCTGAAGCGGGTTTCCCCCGCGCTTTACTTCTGGTTGAACACGACTACTTGATTTCAGCCTTCAAGTTCGCCGTTCCACCCTCGGCCACTTCAATCTCAAACTCATTGAGCTTGCCCTTGCCGACGAACGGATGCCAAACGACCACCTTGTGCTTGCCGGCAGGCACGCCAGGGATCTCGAATGAACCGTCATCCTTCACCACCGCGTGGTACGGATTCCACACCGGCAGGAAGAAGGACTGCATGAACTCGTGCTGATCGCACTGCAAACGATAGTAACCAGCCTTCTCGGCGCCGCCACGGAACGTGACCGGCTTCTCCAGCTTGTCACCCTTCTTGGCCAAACCGATGTTGAAACCGGTGGCCGAGGTCGAGCCCTTCACCGTGAAGCTGTGAGGATTGTGCAACACGCCCGCCACAGACTTGGGATCGTCAGGATCGGCATCCTTGTTCTCAGCACGGAAAGGCTTGGTGTTCACTACGACGCCAGTAAACGGCAGAAACTCGCAGAATTCCGCGACCACATCCGTCCCCTTGAACCCATCCTGGAAGGCCTGATCTTCGATATCGACCACGGCCACAACCGCACCCTTCAACCCACCATCCTTGGCCACTTCGATGGTCTTGAGGAAGCGCTTGTCGCCATCCATGAGGCTCTTGTTGGGGTTCTTCGGGCAAAACTTCGGGTTTGGGAACTTTGAGAAGGAGAACTCCTTCTGCTCGGCCTTCCCGGGAAATGTCACTTTCCCGGCAATCGTGCCTCCGGCAAATGAGGTGAGGGGCGCAGCCAAAAACGCTGCGGCCGCAACGCCGAACACTACTTTCATCGCACCCTTCTTCATGTCACTGCCTCCTTAGTAATGAACATTAACCGAAACCGAACAGCTACTTCGTCACCACTCACTCGTGAGGGATGGTAACCCTGCCCCCATTCTTACGGCAATCATCGACACTTGGCGTGGCTTTCCCCTAGCCACGACTAGGCCCCTAAGATTTCTCTATACTGGAATCCGACTCGCACTGTCAACTTGAAATCCGGCCGACATAGTCTGAGGGGATTATGATTTGGGAGAATGGGGCATGGCCTTGGTATGCCCCATGATTCGCACAATCGCCCCGCCCACCGTGGCTCGAACAGCATCATCCTCATCATGCAACGCCGCCTTGAGAATCGGCAATACCTCCAGCCCTCCGATTTGCCCAAGAGCGCGTGCCGCAGCGATGCGCGGCCGTGGAATAGGATCTTTCAGCAATCCGGCAAGAAACTCCACCGCCGCTGGGGTATTGGGCCCATGTGCACGCCCCGCCGCTTTCCCTGCTGCCGAACGCGTTCCGGGATCATTGTTTTGCGCCAGTTCATACAATGCACCGCCAACGGCCTCAAAGGGTTCCTCAACCCGCAACAAGGCCGAGACGACGGCTGCCTTGACGACGGGGTTCTGATCACCCAGGGACCTTCTCAGCGCCGTCAGTGACTCCTTGACCCCCAATTCACCTAAGCTGATCGCCGCCGAGGTTTTTACTGCCGGAATCTTGTCGTCGAGCGCTTTTTCCAACGCAGAAATCCCCTGCACCTTCCCCAGGTCTCCCAAGGCCGATGCTGCCGCTCCGCGCACGGAAGGCTGCGGGCTGGTCATCGCCTCCAGGAGAATCGAAAGCCCACGCGCATCTTTCAAATCCCCCACCATCCTCAGCGCTGTGGCGCGCTCCTCGGGATTGGGTGCCGCGGCCGCCTTTTGGATCCTGTCCCACATGTCAGTCTGGCCGGCGTGGTAGAGGGCCCCTGCCGCCGCGAGACGCACAGCCGGCTGGTCGTCTTTGAGCGCCTTTTCGAGGAGCGGAATGACCGAGCGATCATTGCTTTTCCCCAACACTTTGACCACCGTGGCCTTCACCAGCGCAGCCTGATCCTCCAGTGCATTGCGCAATCGAGGCGAACGCCGTCCTGCATCGAGTTTGCCCAACGCTTCGGCAGCTAAGGCACGTACCAGACCGGACCCATCGCTCAACCCATCCTCCAACGCGGGGATCGTTTCCGGCGAATCGACATCCTTCAAAGCCGTATACGCTGCACCCCGCATTTGCTCACGCATGTCCTTTACAAGTGCATAGATGAAGCCGAGCGACACGTCCTTTAAGAGCGGACGATCCTCTTGTTTCAATTCCTGTTCGTGCCGTTCGTACTCGACCAATGCGTCCTTCGGTTTTCCGAGAAAAATTAGTGACCGCACTTTCAGCCGCCTCATCTCCGGCTGACTGCCATGTTCTTGCATGACCTGCTCGAGGAGATCCAAGGCTTCCTGGTATTGCTTGTTGTCGAAGGCGGCCTGCGCCTCCTTCACTGAACCAGCCTTGACGGGAACCGGCCAGAGACCGACAAGGGCCCACGACAAAATGACGACGGCCACACATCCGGTCCCAGTCCCAATCCACCGCCTCTTGTTCTGCGATCCCATGAAATCCCTTCCTGGTCGTACCACTGACGCTCATCCTCGTTCTTGCGTCGTAGGTGTTGGGGCCCACCGCTGATATCCAGTCGGCGCCTCAAAATAGTAATCCGGCTGAGGAGAGAGCCGGAGCCGCACATATTCGATAGACCAATCACGGTCCTGACTGACCAGCTTCAATACGATTCCCGTGTCAACATCGACCCACTCATAAAACCGCTCATTCCGGCCATTGTAATCCACCCCAACCTCGTACAGCCTGGAGGCTCGCCCGATGGTGGTGGCATCGCCTATCAGAGTCCGGCTTTGTTCCCCAGGAAGGGTGGATTGAATCGGCAGGATTTCCTCAGGCTTGACGGGAACCGGGAGAATTTGCCGGCGCTGGGCCAGCACAAACCACGACTCACGCTTATCTAATCGAATGATTTCTATGCTGGAATAGCCGAGCTCGGTCTTGACCGCATACTTATACTCCAGCCGAATACGGTCATGCTTGGCAAACACCTGCGCCTCGAAGCGTCGCCCTTCCACCCGCTTAACCAGTGAAGCGGAGAACTCCACCAAACCGGGAGACGGAGTCACCGCAGCAGTCACCTGCGCCCAATCGGCCGCGGCTGCAGGGAGACAGAGGCTCATCGACAACCAACCTCCGATGGCCCAGCGCCACACACGATTCCAGGCTGGACTAGTGCTGATGCTCCACCAACGGCTCAATCTCCACAGGGTGGCCCAACGATTCGAGACCAAACCTCGGGTTATCCATCACCTTGTAGGCCGTCCGGTTCCCCTTCGGAGCCGGCAAGGCCACTTGCTCGGTTGTGGTTCCGTCCGGAGCAATCGTAATGGTGCGGGAGGCTCCCGGCCCGGCCTGTGGATGCCATACCACCATTTGATAGATACCCGGCGGAATATCCTCGATTCTGAAAGCGCCCTGATCATCCGTCACGGCATAATAGGGATTGTTGACGGCCATGGCCCAACTCTCCATATACGCGTGGAAACCGCACTGCATGTAGAATGTCCGGCGACCCTTATTCAAATAGATCGGACCCACCAAGGACTTTCCCGGCGCATGATTGTGGACTGCGCGCATGTTGCCACGTTGATGTTGGTGGTTCAGGATCAGCGGGGTATTGAACAATACCCGCGCTCCAGCCTCAGGGGAGGTTTCATAGCCCTGGATATCGTGCATCACAGGGTCCATATTTACGACTTCCACCGCATGCCCATTTCGCACAATCGTGATCCAAGGCTGGAACATGCAGTCCCGTGCCTCAATCAACGGTACGGACATGTCAAACGCCTTCCCGGACTCAACCCCCTCCAGCGTGACAATCGCGTTCTTCAATCCGCCTGTCGGGGCCACGATAAAATCGCGCAATAGGCGCCACCCCTTTCCGTTCGAAATTCGCCCGCAGTAAATAGGGTCCGGAAACGTAATCAGGTTAAATCCTTTTGGTTCAGGAATCGCTCCCGCCAACGTCACCGTCCCATCCAATGTCCCGCCATGCTGGACATCGATCACATCATAGGCTCCCAGCGGAGACACCACCTGTCCCAGCCAGATCAACGCAGCCATTGCGAGGAAGAGAATCTTCTGACTGTTATTCATCATTACGACCTTCCTTACCACGGATTCATGCGCTGTTAGGACCCTGCCCTTCCAGCGTGGGACGTTTATCGACGAACGTTCCGAGCGAGTTCAGCCCCTAGCCCGAATGACGCGTACCCGCACACATGCTCCGGGGTCTATTCGGTGTCTCACACGTTCAGTCGACCGTAGACATTTCCTGCTCCGGGACCACGAGGCTCTTCTGCACCGTCGCAACCAAGCCTGAATGCCAGGCCGGAGGGGTCCCGCCAACAGAGCGATGTACGCGTGGAAGAGGCGTATACCGATCCAGCACATGCCACTTGATGGATCATACACAATACCCGCCCCATAACAAAAGGGGGGAGCCCTCTCAGGCTCCCCCCTCTTCACCTCGCGCGAGATGTGATCAGCTTACTTCGACGCGACCGGAATCGCGTGGAGAGTCGGCTGCTCCACTTCAGCACTCTTGGTTCCGGCACCAGTACCGGTCAGCGGCAACAGTCTGGTGTCACCGGACGGCAACACGCGGACATATCCCCACTGGCCAGACTGTGAGTACGGCAACCGTTGGTTGCTGTACACGTAGTCGCCGGGCAAGCGATACATCCCACCGGCAGACGGGATGAACGCATCGATCGTCTCCGATCCGGAGTACTCGACGACGCTGATCTGATCGGCGCCGCGCATGAACGGCTCAATCGGCCACTCGTGCTTTTCGACGCTGAACATTCCGTTCTGCTCATTGCTCACGCCCAGCACATGGATGCGCACCGGGTCGCCGGCATGGGCCTCGATGATCGGGGTGGCCGGATCTTCCGGCTTGTCCGCCTTGCAGGGCTGAAACACCTTGCCCAGCGAACACCCCTGCTCTTCGCGGAACTTGTAGGGTTCCGACCGGTAATTGACGCCGGTCAATCCCGCCACGTTCTGCACGTAGGGCATGAAGCTCGTGCCGATAATGTTGTCTTCATCTTGGAAGAACAACGCCACATCACGGTAGTTGGCGCGCATTTCATTGCCCGGGATCGACCGGTCAATGATCACATCGGCCGCCCACGCATTCTTCGTGGACAGATCGGCGCCGGTCTTCGGGTCACGATACTTCGATCCCTTCGGACCGACCACAATGGCCCCGAACAAGCCGTTCCGCGGATTGGTCATGACATTGCCCCAATCCCACACCAGGGAAGCAGTTTCCCCGTTGAAGGGATCCGCGTAGTAGGTGTAGTCGCGCTCTCCTCCCGGCACCACGGTTTGGTCACCAGGATTGTTGCCGACGTTTGCGCCCATGGAATCTTTCGGATCAAAGGCAAGGCCGATCGCCGAGAAGGAGGCCTTGCTCGCCTTCATCTTGTTCTTCAGGTGCACCTTGACGCAGTCACCAGCGTTCACCCGCAAGGTCAAGGGCATCGGCTGTGCGCCGCCTGCCACCTTGGCTACGTCCTCCTCCAAGGCGTAGATCTTGGCCTCAGGATTGGTCGTGAGAATTTTGCGCTCAAAATCCACTTCAATTTCGTCCGGCGCCTTCGGATTGAACTTCATACCAGGGAAGTCCATCGCGACGACGTTGAAGTGCTTCACCGGAGCATCCGCGGGACACACCGGCAAGGCCTTGGGCATTTCACCCTTGTTGGAGAAGCCTGCGGGCAGTTTCTTCAGATCCGCCTGCTCCTTATCCAACACACGGATGATGCCCCAGCCGCCCTCGGAAAACTTCGAGGACCGGCCGTTGAAGTGAATGTAGTCTCCGGCCAAATGCCGGCTTCCGCCCGCCTCGGGCACCACGAGGTCATACCGCTCCGCGATGCCGATGTGGATGGAATTCTTGCGATTGGCATCCTGCGCATACCGCTCGGTCCAGAACGTGTGGCCGGACAGTGTCCAGACCATCGACTCATTCATGAGCGTGTGCAAGAGACGGAACACCATCGTATCCCCGACATAGGCACGGAGCGTCGGCGTATACGGATCACCATGGATCTGGCTATTGAAGGCCTGTGACACATCAGGATTAGTCGCCAGCCGCTGCGCGATCGGCGCCGCCCTGAAGTTCAAGCCGCTGCCTGTGGTATGGGTGCCACCATTCAGGAACGGCATCGGAGTCATATAAATCTTCTCCGGCATCATGAAGGACACGGTTTTTCCTGCCTCGAGCGCCACTTCAATCGGTTGCCCGGGAGGATTACCCGCCGTCACCACGTTGACGGTATGCGGCACCGTGTCATGCACCTGCACCATCAGCTCGCGGAAGCTGTTGTTCACGCCATGGCCCACCGGCTCATTGGTATGAATGTCCGCGATCGGCCCGCTGCGGATCAATTTGCCGGTCTTCGGATCATGATAGGTTGATCCAACCGGTTCAGCAATAAAGGTTCCGAACCCGCCATGTGGCCAGGTGGTCGCCCCGAACGCATGGTCGTGCCAGAACACAGTTCCCACGTCCGCATCGACCCAGAACCGCTGACGCACGAACTCGACGGTCACGATGTCATTGGCCGGGTGATCGTTCTTCAGCCCTTTGGCTAAAGTAATCGTATTGCCGTTGATCGCCTTGATGCGTGAGATTTCATTACCCTTCACGTTGTCGGCGCCCACGAGAAGCAGTGTGCCGACGTGGAACTGTTTCGCATTCCTCACCGTGATCGTGTTCGCACCCTTCTTAACGGCAGCGGTCACGACGGTGTTCATCGGAACAGGCAAACCCTTCGCGTTCTTCTTCTCCAGCATCGTGAACGGGCGCACGGATTGCTCATAGGAGAATCCGGTGATCACGCCATCGGATGCCTGGTTGTCGAACTGCAGGAAATGCCAGTGCGTGTTGATCTTCGATGACTGGAAGTTGGTGTAGTCATCGTCGTCCCATTCGCTGGTCAGGGTCCAGTCCACGCAATCGTAAATGTTGCCGCGGACGACCAACGGATACTTCAGATCATCGTTCTTCCGAATCTCCGCTTCTTCTTCGTGCAAGACGTAGATCAGGCCGTTCGGATCGACGACCGGCGGCTCCTTGCCGATTTTCTTGGCAATCGTGATCGGCAGCTTGATGAAGTGGACGTTGTAGTGCTTCCGTCCTGCATTCTCCGGACAGAGGCTCCAATTGCCGTTTTCACCAGGCAGCGCCTGATCGACGCTTTCCTCACCGTTAGCGTCCCGGCGGATCATCTCCAACCAGGGCGCGCCCACATGGTTCGGCGAGAACATGACACGCCGTCCGAAATGCGGGGTCAGGTGAGGCCATGCCACTTTACCAGTCAACGGTTCGAAGGTAATCGGATGCCGCTTGCCCGGGTGAGTGGACTTGTACTTCGGGTTGTCGATAGTGCTCTCAGGCTCGCTCAAGGCACGCGTGCCTTCCCATGCCCAATCCAGCACCGTGGCGTCATAAGAAATCGTCTGGCCTTTTTCATCGTTCTTGTGGCCAGGCTTGCCCATCGTGGGCAACTGCATTTCCACCCAATCTTTGATGGTGATGGTGGCAGGATTCGCCTTCCAATCGCTCTTGCCCTTCTCGATGATCTTGAAGGACTTACCGAACCAATCGACGGTCTGACCGACTAACTTGTCCGAGGTAATCGGGGCCTTGATGCGGCCTTTCCGATCGGGCAGCTCGAGCAGATCCGGCATGACGTCATTACGCATGTCGCCCTGCTGCAGGGTGTTATACACCCGCCAATAACCCCACATGCCCGCGACATAATGGTGCGCCACGTGACAATGGAAGAGAAAGTCTCCGGCCAACTGCTGACAGAGTCCCGAACCGCACTCAGTCTCGAGGTCCAACGCTTCGGACGGCCCGATCACTTCCACGTCCACACGGTCGGTCTTGGCGCGGATCACCGGATACTTGACCGGCCCGTTCGCGCTGGTCGTCCACAGATTCATGTCGTCGATGGCACGGGGGCTGCGTGGCCACCGGATGGTGCCGCCATGGGGATGGTGACTGTGGAACACTTCCGATCCGCCGTGCACCAGGCGAAACTTTGCAGGATCGCCCATATAGGAGCGCGGAATCGTCGGGGACGGATCACCGAAGGTGTACGAGCTGTACCCCATCGACTCGTCCTCAAAGCCGAAGTATTCGTGCTGCACGTGCATGTTGTTGATTCCGAACGGCTCGCTGCGATAGTTGATCGCACGACCGCCAGGGCGATAGGCGTCGGTCAGCGGGTCACGCTGGGGCAAGAAGTCACCCTTCTTGTTGACAGGGCGGAAGGCCTCATCGCCGACTTCATGGTAGTACAGGACGAACTCGCGGAAGTCAGGACCGGTTCCGTTCTTGATCATGACCTGCCAACCGCTGGTGGCCGGCGTCGGAGCGCCGGATCCCAGCGCTTCCAGGTACTCTGACCCACGCGGCTCGACCACGAAAGAACCGAAAAGACCCATCACCGTCAGTTCCCGGTCATTGGCGAACGTGTGGAACTGCCGCACGCCTTCCTGCGTGCTGGGGTGAATGTACCATTCGAACTCTCCGCTCTTATCCTTCTGGACGATGCTGTCGGAGTTCGTCGTGGAAGCTGCGGCACCGGTGGCGCTCACCACCATGCTGGAGCCATGAATGTGCAGACTGACGTCTTCACCACCCTCCAACTTGTTGCTCAGCTTGATCTTGACGCAATCCCCCTGGTTTCCGCGGATGGTCAGCGGCTGAATCCACTGGGCCTGCACACCGGGGATCACCGCGCCCGGATCGAACCCTTCCTTGTCACGCGCCTCGCGATTCTTCGTCTCCTCAGCCCGAACCTTGTCGAGATTCTCATCCAGCGTGTACATGTAGCCGGGATAAAAATCGAGCCATTGGTTGAGCGTTATCTCGACGTTGATCGCCGAAACGTTGTACTGCTTGACCGGCGCAGTGGCTGGGCACTTCCCGCTACCCGTCATTGCCACTGGCTCCACTCGCGGGTCGGACATCAAGAGAAGGTCCTGACCGCCCGCCCCGTACTGGTGCATCATGGTCTGGGTATTGAACATACCCGTGTTGACCGCTTGCGCCTGCGGATCATTGGTCAAATGCTCCATAATCCGCTGGTGCTGCTGCTCGACCATCGCAGACCGCTCCGGCTTTCCAGCCATCGAATCTTCGACAATCGTCTGCCCCTTCAACTTCTCCGCCCATGGCGGGAGCTGATGGGACATTGCTGTGTGTTGAGGCACCGCCTGGTCCGCGTGCAGCTGCTCTTCAGCCGACGCGGCTAGCGGTAGGCACACAAGCGCACCGCCAGCGATGACGCTGAGGGCACGCAATGTGACGCGAGTGAACCACTGACAATCCATGGACCGGCCTCCTTGGATAGAGTTGGATGAGAAACTGAAATGGTAAATGTTACGAGCGCCTACAAATTAGAACATGACGACCTCAGACCTTGTGGTACGCCTTCTGGCTGTAATCCTGCGGCATCACGCGCGCAGACCAGTTCGTTGAAAACAAGTGCCGGAGATTACTGAAGTCCCTGGTCTCTGTCAACCCCCTTTCCCCAATCAAGAACCAGCACACACATCGATTGCCTGATGATCTGCCCGCTCGGCCCAGTGCGGATTCCGCGGGACGCCGTGCTGGAGCCACCGAGCCCCGCGCGATCTCAAGACCGCAATCACCGCGCTCCATTGTCTCTCTTCGGCAAGTTGAGGCATAATGGCGCATGATCTTGAAACGCTGGCTAGTCGGCCTGCCACTCAAGACGAAGGAAGCCGCTCACGAACGCCTTTCTAAGCGACTCGCCCTAGCCGTCTTTTCCTCCGACGCCCTTTCTTCGGTGGCCTATGCCACGGAAGAGATTCTGCTCGTCCTGACCCTGGCCGGGACCGCCATGGTCGGGTACTCCATTCCTCTCAGCCTCTCAATCATTGGGCTGCTGATCATTTTGACCATGTCCTACCGGCAGATTATCTTTGAATATCCGGAGGGCGGCGGGGCCTATATCGTCGGGAAGTCCAACCTCGGCGAATGGTCAGGCTTGGTTGCCGCCGCAGCCCTCATGATCGACTATGTCCTGACGGTCGCCGTCAGTGTCGCGGCCGGCATGGCGGCGCTCACCTCCGCGCTCCCGGACCTACTGCCCCACCGAGAGGGACTTTGCGTGGCGGCCATCCTGTTGGTTACCGTCGTGAATCTACGCGGCGTTCGCGAGTCAGGGCAGTTTTTTGCCGTCCCGACCTATATTTTCATCGGCACCCTCGCCGCCATGCTCGGCGTCGGTGCCATCCAAATCCTGTTGGGTCACGCATCGCGTCTGGAACCATTGCCCAGCATGACAGCGGCGGAGCCACTCACGCTCTTTCTCCTCCTCCGCGCATTTTCTTCAGGTTGCACGGCACTGACCGGGGTGGAAGTCATCTCCAACGGCGTCTCAGCCTTTAAGAAGCCGGAACCCCACAACGCCGCGTTGACCATGATCGGCATGGCGATGATTCTCGGCACCCTCTTCATCGGAATTAGCTCCATGGCCTATTACTTCGGCATCGTGCCGAAGGGAGAGGAAACCGTCGTGTCCCAAATTGCGCGCGCCACCTTTGGCACCGGCCCGCTGTACTACTTGGTGCAAGCCTCCACGATGATCATTCTGATCCTGGCAGCCAATAGCAGCTTCAACGGATTTCCCCGGCTGGCCTCCATTCTCGCTCGCGACAGTTACATGCCGCATCAAATGTCCATGATGGGCGATCGGCTGGTGTTCTCCAACGGGGTCATCATCCTCGGCGTGTTTTCCTGCCTGTTGATCGTCCTCTTTAACGGCGATACCCACGCGCTCATTCCACTCTATGCCGTCGGCGTCTTTCTTTCCTTCACCATTTCTCAAGCAGGCATGGTCAAACGGTGGCTCGTCAAAAAAGGACCGCATTGGGAGAAAAAGCTCCTGGTGAACGGTATCGGTGCCGTGACGACCGCCATCGCCACCATCATTATCGCCAGCACAAAGTTTACGCATGGCGCCTGGATCGTCATCGTCTTGATTCCCCTGCTGATCACCTTCTTCCGCGCCATTCATTCCCATTACAAGGCCGTTTCAGAACAGGTCGCGCTATCGCGGGGACACCGTCCGCCCATGCCGCGCCGGAATATCGTGGTGCTGCCGATCGGCGGCGTCAATCGCGCGGTGATCCGTGCCGTCGACTATGCACGAAGCCGATCCGGCGATATCCGGGCCGTCCTTGTCGATGTCGACCCGGAAGAAACAGCCCGCGTGGAAATTCAATGGGCCCAGTGGGGCTGTGGCGTCCCCCTCACGGTGCTGCCCTCTCCCTATCGTTCCGTATTGAGTTCCCTGCTCGACTATTTAGAGCAAGTCCTGCAAAAGGACCAGGAATGTTGGGTCACCGTGGTGATTCCAGAGATCCTGCCCGCGCGGTGGTGGCAGAATATTCTTCACAATCAACGCGCCTTCATGCTGAAAGGTGCCCTCCTGTTCAAAGATCGTGTCATTTTGACCGACGTCCCCTACCACCTGACGAGGTGACCATGACAAAGCCCCTGTCCTCCGGACTGACTATCCTTTATAGGGCACTGCGCTGCCTGCCTCCCCTGATCTTGCTGCTGTGCCTGCTGCCGCACTCCGCATTGGCTTTTAAAATCTTGGCTCCTGCAAACGGAGCAACCCTGATCTCCGGCCAACCAACCACCGTGGAGGTTGAGGCCGGGAGAGAAGCGGGCCTCGTCGAAGTGCGGTACTACTGGTATCCGGAACAAACGGAGTCGCTGGTGGAACAGGGCGAAGACCGAGGCGGAAGAACCTCGCAGGGAGCCATGGCAACCGACAAGTACTGGCAAAAAGACAGCATTACCGGGGCACCGGTCGTGGCCTTGCCGGCCCTGACTGCTACCGTCGACCGTACTCCCCCTTACGGCGGCACGTTGCCGGTGCCGACGGACGCCATTGGGCGAATGCGGCTCCTGGCGATCGCCGATATTTCACAGGGACGGCTGGGACGAAAAACGGTTTTCGACGAAATCTTTGTCACCGTCCAGCCTGCAGCCGACCTGCTGTCAATCGACTTTGAAACGGAGAAGCCGCTCCAACTGGGCCGAAGCGGACAGTCCTCCGCCTACGGTCACGTGGATTCACTTGGGAAAATCTTCGAACTGCCCGTGGTCGGCGAATTCGCAGACGGCATCACCCGTCCACTCTCCTCTCCCGACACGGGCACCACCTACACCTCCGGCGACGACCGGATCCTCAAGGTGTTACCCGACGGGCTGCTCCAGATCGTTGGGATCGGCAAGACCTCGCTGACTGTGGCGAATCGAGGGAAACAGGCCACACTCGATGTGCGGGTGGAGGTCAATCCCGAGCCGAATGAGCCGCCGATCGCCGATGCCGGCACCGCCAGAACTGTCAAGGCCGGCACCAAGGTGCGCCTCAATGGATTGAAGAGTCGAGACCCGGAGGGGGAAGCGTTGTTCTACACGTGGAGCCAGGTACGAGGCAGCAAAGTCGCCATGCTTGACGTCAATATGGCGGAGCCCTCCTTTGTCGCCCCCTACGTCTCAGATACCCGCACCTTCCGCTTCAAGCTGCGCGTGACGGACAAGAAAGGCGCGGACAGTGTGCCGGCGTATGTCGACGTGACCGTTGAGCCTTGAGGCAGGCTGCCGAAAAGACCACCAGCAGCTTTCTCAGTCGTGGGGCTCCCTGTGACGTACGCCAGGCTGTACGCCGCGCTCCTTGCGGCCTTGCTGGATGACCCTGTGCGAGTAACCTGTCGCCGGACCAATGACGGACGTCGTCGAATACGTGTCTTCCTCTGTATCTGCGGGGATACTTGCGTATCCTCTCCGATACAGGCAATTCAGTTTCCCCACCGGATCCATTACCATCGACCACAACGCAATCCCGTTAGAACGAAGCTGGGGCCTTCAATGCCCTTGTGCTACTATCAGCGCTGCCCAGCTCAACATCGTCTCGTACCGTTCACCATGGAGGACCCTCATGGCCTTGATTCAACAGGATCTCGTTCCAGGCAGTGGCGACCAGCTTCTGACGTACGATACGGACACCAACCTTCAATGGATCAATCTCACGGTCACCGCTGGGCGATCCTACCAGGACATCGTCGGCGGTTTTGGCCGCCTGACGACCAGCCACGGGTTTCAGTATGCCGACGGGGCACAGATCAGCGAATTATGCGCCCATGCCGGCATCACCAAGGGGCTGACCGAACCTGCCCTGACGCCTTCTCCGAACGATGCCAAGAATCATCAGGGCATTCTTACGCTGCAGGGTCTCATGAACGGCAAGACATTCCATGGCACTAATTCCGTGGTCACGACGCGCGGCATCATGAAACCGCCGGCCCCCCCGCCCAACGTTCCAACCCGAATCCTTGGCACGATCCGCCTCCAGCTCAGTCTGCTTAATCACACCGGCTCGCACGTGGAAAGTGAAGGTCCGACCGCGAGTCCCCAAACCGGCGATCCGGAAATCTGCTCGTACCTGGTCCGGGTCCGGCCTACAACGCCGGCAATCAAGAAACGCCCGGGGAGGCCAACGGCGGCAAGGAAGGTACCGGCGACGAAGACTCGAAAAACCGGCAAATCTCGATAGCACGCTTTGCAGACAACGGGCCCCGAGCTCAACCGAGACCGGGGCCCGTTCTCCTTGGCTCCACGTCACAGCTTCACCAGCCCCCACCTAGATCAGGCTCAACGTCTCCCGCGCATGCGCCAACTCGGCCCGATGCCGTCGCAGCGCCCGACCAAAGGACGATCTGCGGACGTCCGCCTCCTGGGAGACCATCACGCGCTCAATCCGGGCGAGCGCCTCGCTCAGCTCTCGCACCAACCGTTTGCCTCCGCGGGTGAGCCATTTCAACTGGCCACCGGCATAGTCGAGATCGACGAGCGAGTACCGAACCGACTCGATTTCTTCAAGGCAGCGATAGCGGGCACGTTCGAGATCGCGCGGATTTAAACCAGCGCGTCTCCAGACCGCATGTCCTTTTTTGCCTGCCCCCCACGCCACCAACCGCTCGAACAACATCGCGCCCATGGTAAAAGTGAACGTCGCGTGCAAGATCCCTCTCAACGGCCTCAAACTCCGCCGCCACGGGGAATAAAACAGTTCCTGGTTATGGTCGTGCTGGTAGAGCACATCTTTGCGCAGCAGCAGGTTGAGGTGGTGATGACTGTTCTCGTGGATCAAGTCATCGATCAGATCGAGCTGATCACGGTCGAAACAATTGATCGCAGACAGGCCGGGGCGATGTCGGTAACTGAAACTCACCACCCCCTTGGCTTTAAGTGGAACGATACGTGAAGTCAGGAAGGCCAGGAGCCGATCGCCCTCAGGCCAAGCCGCGCCAATTGCAGCCAGTGCGCGACGCATGCGTTTTGCGACTTCCGGCTTCGTCGGACGCACACCCACCGGCGTCTTGTCCTTGCCATAGACCAGTGTCGGACCGAGCACCAGCCGACCATATGCCGTCTCCCTCAGCACGACTGGGGTAAGGCGGCGCCAATGCCACCGTTCTCTGCTTTGGAACACAACAACGGGATAGGCTCGATCCCCGACCAGAAGCTCGATACTGGAGGGCTTGACCAGTAGCTCCGCCTGCCCACCCGCTCTTTTGAGTGCCCGTCGAACAGGGGCCGGAGCTTCGTAGGCCACACCTGCGGTCCCGATGGCGCACGTCCAGGGCAATTCGACTCGCTCAACATTCGCATTGAAATCACACGGCACCAACCAGGCATCCAAGCGTCGTTTCGCCACCCAATCACAGGCCAACCGGGGGGCGAGCCACATAGACTCCTGAGTGATTTCTTGTGCAAGTCGCTGACAGAGCCCCGTCAGGCGAGGCAACAGCATGCGAGGGCCCGGCTTGCCGTCGGGGAAAATCTCATCGGCGTACCCGTGCTCGTAAAACTTCTCCCGAAATTCCGCGCGCAGTTGCTCAGCAATGTCCCGACGCGATCGCTCCGACCGCACTTGCACAACAATATCGACGAAATAGAGCAGGTCGTTGAGCGACTCAATCCACCCGACCACTTTCCAATGGCCGTACTCGGCCGTCGTGAAGGAGCGAGCGAGCAGGCGGAACCAGTCGAGTGGCAGACCCAGCGCGTAAACGTCCGCGGCATAGTTTCGCTCAAAATCTCGGCAGAGATCCTTCAGCAATCTCCGCATCGAGTGCTGAAACTCTTCCATCAGCCGCTCAAGAATTTCTACAGTTAGTAGGGCCATCGCCACGCGATACTCCTCAGCCAGCTCTCTTGCCGCGCGCACTGTACGCGAGTGTGTGCCGACTGACAAGCCGAGACACCTCAGGGGCAATATGTCTGCAGCGTGAGGCGAATGGGAGGCCTCGAAGCAGGCCTCTACCGGGGACAGAGCTGCGGAGCTGAGCGGAACACAAGGGCAGGTGGGCGAATCCCCCTGCGAGACACCGAGCCCGGTCTCGCAGGGGAAGCTCCTAGGCCGTGAGCTTGATGAGCTCGAAGAGAAGCGGCTTCTCCGGCGCGGAGGCGGGAACAGGGCGAAGATGAGAATTCTGCACCATTCGATGGCGCTGAATCAGGGTATCGACGATGTTGCCGCAACTGAGGCATCGGTGCCCTTGCAGCCGCATGGGATGAAAACTTTCCTGAAGATCGATCAAATCGTCTTTTACCATCAGCCCTTCACATCGCGTGCACGTCATAAGTCCCTCCCTTCGGACAGACAATATGGCCCCCGAAAAACCAGAAAATCTGTTGCCGACCACACAGCAACAGGGCCGTCACCTCACAATACAATAAGCAAACCGAATGCCATAGACTCGACACACCATTCTCCTCACCGGCGGCTCCGCAGAGCGGCGGCACCGTTGAACCGGACTGCAGCAAAGTCCTGTTCTGTGTCCGAATTGGTCTCATGGGACAGGAATGGGTACAATCGGCTACAGTGACCTTCGATCGAACGGCTGCCGGCAGGACGTACAGAATGGGACACCCGAGCGATGGCTGGGTAATTGGTCTGGCATACAAATAATGTCTCTCTCTGCGACAGAAATTGGTTCCGTGGTACAGGAGCTGGCTCCGGCTCTAGGCGAGGGCTGGATCCAAAAAATCTCCCAACCACTGCCCGACTGCCTCTTGCTTGATATTCGTGTTCCAGGCCATACGCGCCGGCTGTTCTGCTCCGTGCACGACAACACCGCCCGCATGCACCTCGTCCAGCGCGCCCTTCCCAATCCACCAAGCCCGCCGGCATTCTGCCAGCTCCTTCGAGCCCGGATTCAGGGCGCGCGCATTGATGGCCTGCATCATGTTCCCGGCGACCGAATCGTCCGTCTTGATCTGACAAGTCGAAGCGGACCGGTGTCGCTGGTCGCGGAACTGTTCAGTCGCAACGCCAATCTCCTCTTTCTCGATGAAACAGGCCGGGTGTTGGCCAGCCTTCGTCCCCACAAAGACCGGCTCAATCAACCGTACATGGTTCCCAGCGCGCGGCCTGCTCGCCCCTCACCGCAGGAGACCGCCCTTCCCGAGCAACCAACGATCCACACCCTCAATGCCGAGCCTTTTCCCCTGTCATCTCAACTGGAAGGGCGTTATCGAGAACGGGAAGCAGAACTCTCCCGCCTGACACAGGTTCAGGAGCGGGGGGCGATACTCCGGAAAAATCTCAAGAAGCTGCTACGCCGCGCAGACGCGCTCCGCCGCGATCTCGAACAGGCCGGACGGTACGAACCCTATGCACGATATGGCGAGCTCCTGAAAACCAATCTGGGATCGCTCAAAAACGGTATGACGGCCGTCATCGTCATCGATTATTACGATGAGCGGCTGCCCGAGTTGACGATTCCTCTCGATCCGACCAAAGGGGCGCAGGCCAACATGGATGCCTACTTTGCGAAATACCGGAAATTCCTGTCGGCACAACGGGAGATTGCACCACGCCTGGACAGCATCGAATCCGAGGTTCAGCAGACGCAGGCCGAACTCGACGCGATCAGGCTGGGCAGCTGGGTCGGGCCAAGCAACGACCAGCGAGCGACAGGACGTCCCATCTCGCGCTCCGCAGATGAGGCACGCCGCGGCCCCTTTCGGCGCTTCCTGTCGTCGGACGGATACCCAATATTGGTCGGCCGCAATGCGCGAGAGAATGATGAACTGACATTCGGTCTGGCGAGGAGTGAAGACCTGTGGCTCCATGCCCGGGGTATCCCGGGCTCCCATGTCGTCGTGCGGCTGGAGAAGGGCACAGAGCCGCCACTCGAGACGTTACGCGACGCAGCCACGCTCGCTCTGCTCTACAGCGATTTCAGGAAAAGCGGTAAAGGCGACGTGATCTACACCAGGCGCAAATGGGTCAAAAAATCCAAGGGCCAAGCCCCCGGCGCGGTAACCCTGACGCAGGAACAGTCCATCTATGTGACTCTTGATACACGACGTCTCGAGAGACTGAAATCACGCCTCGCCGAACGTGCCTCCTAGCCCCCCGGTAGCACCGCTGGCCGCTTTTCACGGATTACCGACACATGGTAAAGTGCCCACATATGGGCACTCTACCTAACACGGGCGATCGCTTTCACATCCTGAGCGCCCTGCTTCAGACAAAAACACTGCGCCAGTTTGACAAACGTCTGCAGGACGAACTCTTGCCGATCCTTGCTTGCTCCACCGTTGGCCTCTACCTCTACAGCGAGATCACCGCGGCATTTTCGCCGGTCTCGGACACCCTCCGAGATCCCACCTCCCCTGCCTACCCCATTGCGCAACTGCCCGCAGCCGGCACGATCAAAGAAGCAGCGGTCCATGCCGGGCAGGCCATCCTCACCAAGGACCTCAGTAATGCCCCTTGGACCGAAGCCCAGGCCATTGATCCCCGCATCTACCGGCATTCGTCGGTCTTGGCGGCACCGGTCGTCATGCCTGATGAAGGTTCCACTGGGGCACCGGGCAAGACACTGGCGGTAATCGTGGCAGTCTCCCTGGAAGCCTCAGACGCGTTCTCCGAGGAGGACCGGGTCTTTCTAGAGGTGTTCGGACGGCATATCGCGCCAGTCCTGACCGCCGTCCTGGCGGCGGAAGAACGTGATACCCTGGTCGCCATCAATAGCCAAGTCGTACTCGGCACCATCACCCTCGACAATCTGATCTCCTCGATCCAGCCGACTCTGCGCGACGTCATCCACCATGACGTGATCGGACTGGTGCGGTTCGTCGGTGAACCCCACAATCGCTGGTTTGAAATCGTCGCCTGCGAGGGGGTCGCCATCGACCAGGATGCCCTGCGACAGTTTCCATTCGAGCAGATGGCGGCGGCGGAAATCCTGGCCACGGGAAAACCCCTCCTCCTGACCGGGCACAACCAGGAACGTTTTGCCGAACACCGGTACTTCGAATCCCTCGACGTCTTCTCGGCGATGCTCTGCCCGCTCCTGGTCCATGGTAGGCCCTATGGGTTTCTCGCGATCGGGAGCAAGCGGCGAAACGCCTTCTCCCAACGTGATCTGGCCCTGACGGAACACATAGGCTTTCACCTATCCCACGCAATTACGAATCTCTCCGCCTACGACCAGATTCGTCAGCTGAAAGACCAATTGGAACAGGAAAACGTCTACCTGCGGGAGGAAATGGGGGCCTCACTGGACCTGAGAAGCCTCGTCGGGGATAGCCCGGCGTTGCAGAAATCGCTTCGGGCCATCGAGATGGTGGCACCCACGAATTCCACCGTGCTCATCACCGGAGAGACGGGGACCGGCAAGGAATTGGTGGCGCAAGCCATTCATCGACTCTCCCCGCGCCAGCACAAGCCGTTGATCACCGTGAACTGCGCCGCACTTCCACCCACCCTCATTGAATCCGAACTGTTCGGGCATGAAAAGGGCGCATTCACCAGCGCGACCTCCCGCAAGTTGGGACGCTTTGAACTCGCCCATGGCGGCACCATTTTCCTGGACGAGGTCGGAGAACTCCCGATCGACGTGCAAATGAAACTGTTGCGCGTGCTGGAGGCCCAGGAATTCAACCGGGTTGGCGGAACCCAGACGATCCGTGTCGACGTGCGCGTGCTTGCCGCCACCAACGTGGACCTGGCGCGAGCCATCACACGGAATACCTTTCGCCCCGACCTGTTCTATCGCCTCAATGTGTTCCCGGTTCGCCTTCCAACGTTGCGCGAACGCCTGCAGGATATTCCGCTGCTGGCTCGACACTTTGCGAGGAAATACAGTCAGCGGCATCGGAAACCGGTAGTGCGCATTCACAGCGCCGCACTGAAAGCATTGTCCGCCTACGATTGGCCGGGAAATGTACGCGAACTGGAGCATGTCATTGAGCGCGCCGTCATCATCAGCCGAGGTCCGATGCTGACAATCGAGGAACTCGACGGCCTCGGGCGTACCAATGCCTCCGCCCCCCACCCACGGACACTGGCGGAAGCCGATCGGGCGCACATCCTTGAGACGCTGATTCGAACCAACTGGGTCTTGGCCGGCAAACAGGGCGCAGCTGAACAATTGGGCTTGAAACGGTCGACCCTCCAGCATCGCATGAAAAAGCTGGCCATCACCCGCCCATCAGCACACAAACACTAAGTGCCTACATATGGGCACCTCCCTCTTCAACTGCCAATATTTCGGCAGGTCCCTATTCCCACTTATGTCCGACCTTTTCTGCACTACGGCACTCTTCCCTCAACATATCAATGTGTTCGATACAACAGATGATTCACTCTCTCATCCTGGCATCATCCCTGCTCCTATTCTCCCACATGAAATCGAGTACGCCGTCCCCAACTCCGCAATCCCTCGGCGAGGAAATCCAGGCCTATGTGGTCGAGCGGCAGAACAAGCTCCTGGTGACAGGCGATGCGAGTCAGGATGGGCGCCGGTTCTCCTGGTGCGGTGACATTCTGGACTTTCTCACGGAAGGACTCGACGAAAAACTGGCTGCAAGGGGCATTACCTTCACCAACGCGTTCCCCGGCCCATTACGCCTCATGGACGAAGAGCAACAACCGAACGGACAGCACGTCCGACGCTTCTGGACCGTCGCGCTGCACCAGGGCTGCCCGATCGCCAGGATTTGCACCTTCTTCTTCCACCGTCATGATCAAGTGAGACTTCCCCAATCACCGCGTGTCGTCGCCTACGCGCTGGGCGACCACGAGCGCGAGGACCAGGCATGAGCTACGTGGCGCTCAAGATGCTGTTCGGTGACCGCGCAAAGTACCTCATGCTGTTGTGCGGACTCACCTTTGCCGTGATGTTGATCGTGCAGCAGGGGTCGATCTTCTGGGGGCTCATGATGTGGTCGCAATCCAGCGTCAGCAATATCAATGTACCCATCTGGGTCACCGATCCCGGCATCGGACAGGTCGACGAGGTGAAGCCGATTGCCGACACCGCCGTCGATCGAGTGCGAAGCGTGCCCGGAGTCGAATGGGCCGTGCCGCTGTACAAAGGGGTGCTGCGCGCACGGCTGTCCAGCGGGGACTATCACCAAATTACGCTGACCGGATTGGATGCCTCCACACTCATCGGGCGCCCAGCTGAAGTCCTCGAAGGCCGGTTTGAAGACATCTTGCAACCCGATGCCGTCGTACTGGATCAATGGGCCGTCGAACGCATGGGAGGTCCCGCGGTCATCACGATCGGAACGGTCTTCGAGTTGAACGACAAACTCGCCCGCGTCGTAGCCATCGCCAAGACGCAAAAAAACTTCACCAACATTCCGGTGGTGTATACGACCTACGACCGCGCCATCCGGTATGTGCCCCGCGAGCGCCGCACCCTTTCGTATGTGTTGGCCAAGGCCAAGGACGGCCTCACCGAAGCGGAGGTGACGGCACGTATTCAGGCGCAGACCGGTCTTGGCGCGTTTACCGCGCAAGACTTCGGCTGGAAGACGATCAGTTGGGTCCTCAAAAACACCGGCATCGGCATCAACTTCGGCACGACCATCCTGCTCGGGTTCATTGTCGGCATGGCCATCGCCGGCCAGACCTTCTACCTGTTTACCGTGGAAAACCTCCGACAGTTCGGGGCACTCAAGGCGATGGGCGCGTCCACATTCACGTTGGCACGGATGATCCTTCTTCAAGCCTTTACCGTAGGATTCACCGGCTACGGGATCGGCATCGGCCTCGCCACAGGGTTCGGATTTTTATCCGCGAAAGGCGGCGGGCTTCCTTTTGTGGAAACGTGGCAGCTGCTCCTCGTCGTGCTGATCGCACTCCTCGGCATCTGCGCCTCCTCGGCCTTGATCAGTATCGTCAAACTTGCGCGCCTCGAACCCGCGATCGTGTTTCGGTGATGCCCATGAATGATCACACTCCCACACAATCCCCCGTCCCCGAGCCCCCCAGAGCCGCCGCCGTGCAGGTGCGCGGCCTCGTCAAATCGTTCGGCGCGGGGGAGACCACGGTGACCGTACTCAAGGGCATCGATCTCGATGTGTATTTCGGCGAACTCCTGCTGCTAGTGGGGGAATCCGGAGGCGGCAAGACGACCTTGCTCTCAGCCATTGCGGGGATTCTCGACATCGACGCAGGAACCCTTGACGTGTTGGGCGCCTCGTTGACCCAATTACCACCCAATGCGCGCACCCGGTTTCGGGGCCAACGTATGGGGTTCATCTTTCAACAATTCAATCTCTTGCCCTCGCTCACTGCGGCCGAAAACGTGGCCATTCCGCTCTTGATCCAAGGCCTCAGAAAGAAGGAGGCGCTCTCGCGGGGACGGCTGATGCTGGAACGCGTCGGACTCGGCGACCGGACGGAATTTCTGCCCAGAAACCTGTCCGGCGGCCAGCAGCAGCGCGTGGCCATCGCGCGGGCCTTAGTCAATGATCCCCAACTGCTGGTCTGCGATGAACCGACGGCCGCCCTCGACGGCCCGAACGGCCAAAAAATCATGGAGTTGATCCGAGACGTGGGACGGGCCCCCGATCGCTGCGTCATTGTCGTTACGCACGACAGTCGCGTCTTTCAATTCGGTGATCGCATGGCGGAACTCACTGACGGCCGGATCGTCGGCATTCACCCGATTCAGAAAGAGGCCACGGCATGAGCATCATTAATCGATTCAGCATCTGGCTCGCACTGGCCTGCACGGCGCTCGCCGCCTGGAGCGTGCTGACGGCCGGCAAGACCGCACCCATGCCGACACCGATCGTGGAGCCACCTCGCTCCCCCTTCGGAACGACCGTGGCCGCGAGCGGCCTTATCGAAGCCGCAAACGAGAACGTGCGCATCGGTCCCCCCATCGCCGGGCTCGTCACACACCTGTTCGTCGCTGTCGGGGATCCGGTGCGTCAAGGTGACCCACTCCTTCAACTGGATGATCGGGATCTTCGCGCGCAACTCGTGGCTCGCCAAGCCGCCATTCCCCCGGCCGAAGCCCAGGTCGAGGAACAGACCTACCGCATCGGGGACCTCACTACCCAACTGAAGCGGCTCAAGGCGGTGGGCGACAGTCGGGCCGTCAGTGATGACGATATCAAACGTACCTGGTACGCCCTGGAAATGGCCAAACGTACGATGGCCCGTCACGAAGCGGCCTTGAAACAAGTCATCGCGCAGCGGGACGAATCACAGATGTTGCTCGATCGACTCACCGTACGCGCACCGCGCGCCGGCACGATTCTCCAGGTCAATGTCCGAGCCGGTGAATTCGCCCTCACGATCGGCGCGAGCGAACCGCTGATGTTGCTCGGAGACATGCAACAACTCCAGGTTCGTGCCGAGGTAGATGAAATCAATGCCCCGCTCGTGGCGCCACATCGGCCCGCCGTGGCTTACCCGAAAGGCAATACTGCCAAGCCGATTCCCCTGACATTCGTGCGGATTGAGCCCTACATCGTTCCGAAAAAGTCGTTGACCGGAGAAAACACTGAACGGGTGGATACACGAGTCCTTCAGATCATCTATCGATTTGAGCGCCCCGCGTTTCCAGTCTACACGGGACAACAGGTCGATGTGTTTATCGAGCGCGAATCCGCCGCTCACGGCCCGGCGGGAGAGTTACCCCAATGAGACAGGCGCGCTTCCTGCCACCACGCACGGGGTTGGTGGTAACAGGCCTTCTCACCCTCTGCATCAATGGATGCCTTCAAGGCCAGCCCTATGCTCGCCCGCCGGTCACCACCCCCGCCGACTGGGCCGATATGAGCGCCGGCTCAACGGTGGGTGCCCGCTCCGACGCACCACCAAACGCCGACTGGTGGCAGGCATTTCGTAACGAGGAGCTTACGCAGTTCATCGAGCGCGCACTCGCCCAGAATCATGACGTGCGGCGAGCCGTGTCTCGCGTCATCGAAGGTCGCGCAGCCGTGACCACCGCCGGCGCCGGACTCTACCCGCAACTCAACATTCAGGGCAGCTACACGAATATTTCCGTCTCCAAGAACACGCTGGCGGGGTTAGGACTGGCCACCGGACAACAACCGGGACCGCAGGTCTTCGCGAAGCCGGGCAGCAGTTTCGACCTGTGGAACGGGGCGGCTGATCTCCGTTGGGAGCTGGATCTTTGGGGCAGAATCCGCCGGGGGATGGAAGCGGCCTCCGCCGAGGCGCAGGCCATTGAACAGGATGCCAGAGCCATCGCCCTTACGCTGATTGGCGACGTGGGGCAGTCGTATTTTCGCATCCGTGAGTTGGATGAGCAGATTGAAATCGCCCAGCGAGCACTTGCGCTCAGGCGAGACTCACTGGACATTATCCGCAAACGAGCCTCCGTCGGGTTGGCCTCCGACCTGGACGTGAAGCGGACGGAAGTGTTGGTTGCTGAAAGCGCAGGGCAAATTCCAGATGTGACCCGCCTGCGCGCCGTGGAAGTGCACCGTCTGGAAGTCTTGACCGGAGCATCGCCGGGAACGTTGACGCTTCCACCAACGCCACTGCGAAAGGTCGTCATCCAGCCGGACATTCCGGTCGGGCTCCCGTCCCAATTGCTCGAGCGGCGACCCGATATCTTGCAGGCCGAAGCCACGCTCAAAGCCGCGAATGCCCGCATCGGGCAGGCACGCGCCTACTTTTTCCCCAGCCTCTCTATCACCGGCCAGGGAGGACTCCAAAGCGCCGAGTTCGCCAACTGGTTCACCGGCAACAGCGCGAACTTCAGCATCGGCCCCTCGGTGACGTTGCCGATTTTTCTCGGCGGCACCAACGTGGCACGGCTGGATGCGGCAGAATCACGCTACCAACAATTATTGGAAGGCTATCAACAAACTATTTTGCTGGCCTTTCGCGAAGTCGCGGATCTGCTGGTTTCGATCCACACGCGCTCAGAGCAGTTGACGCGCCAGCGTGAACAGGCCGCGGCCGCCGGAGCCGCCGTGGGCCTGGCGGAAGTCCGATATCGAAAGGGTCTCGTGAACTATCTGGATGTCCTGGACGCGCAACGCACGATGCTGACAGCGGAAACACAACTCGCCCAGACCGAGCGCGCCCGTCTCACAGACATGGTGAGTCTGTACAAGGCGTTGGGTGGAGGTTGGCAGGAGATCCCAGGAAGCGAGGCCGGCCTCACCGGAGGCGCGGCAGCGCACTAAGCGGTGCATCCCCTCCTTGTGCCCGCCGAAATCCACAAGCCGACTTTCAACTTGAAATTTCAGACCGGATCGGGCTATCTGACAGCGTACGACTCGGGCGTCTCAATTCTCGGACAGACCAGACACCGATTCCTCCTCTTCACCATCTTTCCCATGCGACGACGTAGAAGGAGCCTCCCATGCGAGACGGTGTTCGCCACCCGGCGCGGGTATGCCGCATCAGTCCGACGCTCATGCTGGTCACGTTCGGCCTAACCTTGTCCTTCAGCACAGCATGCCTGGCAGCGCCGGCGGATAAACCCACCCCTAAATCCGGACTGCCCGACAACCAGAGGCTGGAAGAAGAACAGATCGTGCCTACCACCGACAAGATCATCCAACCGGTGGACACGGACGCTGAAGCCATGCGCCACAACGATCTCGGGGTCGCATTTGTCTTCAAGGGAGATCTCGGGCAAGCCATCGACGAATTCAAACATGCGCTGCGCCTCCAGCCTAATTATTTCGCCGCCCACCTCAACTTGGCGAATACGTTGCTGGATATCGGTCGGCATGACGCCGCGATGATCGAATTCAAGGAAGCCCTGCGGCTGAAGCCGGACGATCCGAAAGCGCACAATGATCTCGGAGTCGCGCTGAAGGAAATGGGCGATCCTGCGGGCGCCATCGCGGAATTCAAGACCGTCCTCCGCCACAATCCCGAAGACGTGAACGCCCACAACAACCTCGGCGTCGCCCTGAAGGCCACGGGCGATCTCGACGGCGCCATCGCGGAATACCGAACCGCCGCGACCCTGCAACCGAACGACGTGAATGCCCACTTCAACCTTGGACTCGGGTTGATGGAGAAACGTCAGCCGGAGGCAGCCATCAATGAGTTTCGCACGGCCCTGCACCTGCGCCCCAACGACGCCAAGATTCGGCTTAACCTCGGTAATGCTCTAGCCGGCATCGGACAGCGCATGGAAGCCGCCCAAGAACTGAGACAATACCTCCGCCTGGAACTCGACACTCCGGCCAACAGACGGTGGCTTGAGCAGGCAGAAGCGAAGCTGCGCGAACTGGAAATGCCGTAGCTGCCGGAGTCGCCTCACCCATAACATGTCGGTATACGTAGCGTCGGTTCAGCGCGCACAGAACAACATACTCGACCATACTCGCCCCCAGCCCCTCATTTGGTGTACAGTCCTCACCGCTTCACCTCGGACAAGGACGTTCGATGTATCAGCCTCACTCCGAAACTAGTCTTCCATGGCACCGGCGCCTGGCGGGCAGGATTCTGGCCGTCATCGGCGTAGGAATTCTCGCCCCGTGTACATCCTTACTCGCAGAACAATCAGAAACCGCCTCGGGCCCTCCGCATGCACGTCACTGGACGTTCGACAGCTCCGCCCCAGGGACGTTACCCAGTTCGTATGTCGTCGGGACACTCTTCGACGGGCGACCGGCAGGTGAGTGGAAAATTCTCATTACCGATCGCGCACGAAGCGCCTCCCAGGTCCTCGCGCAGGTGCAGCCCAGAGGCACCGATCAGACACACAAACTCCTCCTGCTGGACGGAACCGCAAGTACGAACATCGACCTTGAAGTCTCCTACCTGGCAGTCGCCGGAAAGGCCGATTTCGGCGGGGGATTAGTCTGGCATGCGGTTGACGATCGCAACTACTATCTCCTGCGTGCGAGTCTGATCGAACAGAAAATTCGACTGTATCGTGTCGTGAAGGGGGTACCCCAGGTTGTGAAGCAGATCGACCGTCCCCTCCCGGCAACCGGATGGCATACGCTTCGTATCGTCCATCGAGGATGCGAGATCAACGCCATGTACGACGCCGCCGTGCTCTTTCGCGCATGCGACACCACCATAGCGAACGGCCGGATCGGACTGTTGACGAAAGCTGACGCCATCACCTATTTCGACGACTTGTCTCTTCGTCTCCTCGAATAGATCTTCGCGGAGAAGCGTCAGCCGAACGACCCCACCCTCTCCCGCCGGCGCGACCGCTCCTCACGCCTCCACGCTCTCGGATTCTTGCTGGTACCTCAGGCAGCCACCCCTCAGACCGCTCGACCGGAAGGCGCTCGCCACGGTGAGCGACGGGTGCCGTCAGGCGGGGGCATAAAAAAAGGGCAGTCACCCTGAAGATGACTGCCCCAAGCTGATGTACAAGTGGGCGTTACCAGCGGTCGCGCTTGCCCCCACGATCATTAAATCCCCCGCCGCTCCGTCCGGGACCGCCGGAACGAGGCTCCTGCGGGCGCGCTTCATTGACCGTCAATGTCCGGCCACCCATGTCCGAGCCATTGAGCGCCGAAATCGCCTTTTGCGCCTCATCGGAAGAGGCCATTTCAACGAATCCGAACCCTCTCGATTGGCCGGTAAACTTGTCCGTGATGATCCGGGCGGATTCCACCGCCCCATGCACCGCGAACAAATCACTCAACTGCTGTTCGGTTGCCGAATAGGGCAACCCGCCAACATAAATTTTAGAACCCATGTGGGTCCTCCTCTTGGGTAGTGACATTGTCTTGATCGAAGGAAAGAAAGGGAAAGGACGGGCCGAAGACGCGACAAAACGGAGCGACTTGGGTCTGGCTTTCGATTAGATTCCCGGGCAAGGCAACATCGAGTCAGGCCTGAACTATTTCAACGCATCCCTCACCAGGCCCCAGCGTGAGACCGCGAATAGTACCATGCCCCCCCCTCCCTTACAAGCTAGGAAACAGGAGAATGGCAACTCAGAGGTAGACCCCAAAACAGGAATACTGCTTCGCCAACTAACACCTGATACGACCACGTCAGGGATGCGAGCATCCTGCCCTCAATAAGACCTAGGAACTTCCCTAGTTCATAACTCGTCAGTGCCACGTTACACCACTCCTCTATGCGAGCGACGCCGAGCTCGACGTGATCCGGTGAGCCGACCATGTCGCCGTTGAGTCACGACGGCACGGGCGAATTCACCAGGTTCAGAACTCGTCCTCGTAACACCTACACGCATGCCGAATGGTGCTGACGGGGGATTTCTTTCCCGGACTTTTAATTTTTGAGTGTCCAGTGTTACTGGACATGTGATAGGATTAAGTACGCGCATTTAGTGAGACCATCCGCACAGGAAAATACCGACGCATCCATATCACGTGCATGTCGCTTGTCTGTCTCATTCCTATGGGCACTCGTTGAACCGCGCGCATAGCCCGGCGCGCAACGACCTCATGGAGCGGAACAGATGCATCGCGAAGGGACACAAGGTCATACCATGAATGCGTTGTCACGGCTGCGTCACCCTGCGGAACTCCCGATGCTGAGCTCGCTGCTGCGCCTGTACCGAAGCGTGCGGGACCTGACGGCCCAGATCTCAGAAGACTGGGCCACCAATCAACATGATTGGACCATGCCTGGATTTCGTGCCATCGCAGTCCATCGTCTCGGCACCTGGGCTGCAAACAAGCGCCCCGGTGTGCTGAAAACCTTACTACTGGGCTTGTACGGCCTGCTCTATCGATACGTGCGCAATCACTACGGCATCGAGATTCCCCTCACGGTCACACTGGGGCGAAGGCTCTGCTTGGTACATCAACACGGCATCGTGTTTCACTGGAAAACGGTGGTCGGAGATGACTGTCTCATCAGGCATGGAGCGACAATTGGAGCAGGTTATGGAGGAGAAAAAACCCTCCACAAAGGCCCACAGCTTGGTAACCGTGTCGTGGTGGGACCGGGGGCCGTGATTTTTGCCGCGGTGAAAATCGGCGATGGGGCAGTGCTGGGACCTAACGTCGTCGTGATGGCGGATATCCCGGCAGGAGCGCGGGTGTTCACCGAGGCTCCGCGTGTCATTGGGTTCACCAGCTCCTCTCGCGAGCCCACCCCCATCAAAAACATGCAGCAACGCATCTGAGAATTCCAGAATGACTCCGAACGGTCTCACGCCTGTCGGACGAGCTACGTCCGCTGACATGCCGGAAGCTCGCGGTGACGTCCTCCTCCGACAGGGGTTGACCCAACAAGCGATCCAGTCCTACCTCGACGCGGTCACCATACCCGCCACGGCCTCCCTCTGCTTAAAACTTGCGCGATGTTATGATCGCATCGGCAACCATTCGGAAGCATGCCGTTGGGCACTGTCTATCGTGGATGCAAGCGACGACTATACAACCTGGCAGGCTGGGTGGACGTTGTTTCAACGCAACGCTCAGCGTACCGCATGGCCGGCGGCGAGAAGAGTGAACGTCGCCATTGCCGGCAGCTATACCACCACCCAACTAGGCACACTGTTGCGCCTCGCGGCGGCCAGAATCGGCATCCAGATCGATCTATACGAAAGCCCCTATGGGCAGTACCAGCAAGACATCATCGATTCAGGGAGTAGACTCTACCGGTTCTCACCCGACATTGTGCTTCTGGCGGTGCACGAAGGCGATCTTCATCTCTCAGAGTTCAGTTCGAACCCGGCGGAGGAAGTGCAAACGGAAATCACCAGGTGGACCTCGCTCTGGAATGTGGTCACAAACGAATCGCGCGCCAGAATCGTCCAGCATAATTTCGCCTTACCCTGCGACATCCCCGCGGGGCATCTGGCCACCAGGCTTCCCGGCTCCCGCTACATGATGACACAAGCCGTCAATACCGGACTCGGACAGGCAGCGGGCTCCGCTGTTTCCATCGTCGACTGCGAACGGCTGTCCGCGTTCATCGGCAAACAGCGTTGGTGCGACCCGCGCTACTGGAACATGTCGAAGCAAGCCGTCGCCTTGGACGCCCTGCCGTTGCTTGCCAGACACACCGCAGCAGTCATCGCTGCGGATGTCGGCTTGAGCCGGAAGTGTCTGGTGCTCGACCTAGACAATACGTTATGGGGCGGTGTAATTGCAGAGGACGGCCTGGCCGGCATTCAGTTAGGACACGGCGCAGAAGGCGAAGCCTTTGTGGCCTTCCAGGAATATCTGCTGAAACTGAAGCGCAAAGGCGTCATCCTCACCGTCTGCTCGAAAAATAATCACACCGATGCCATCCAGCCGTTTCAACAACATCCCGAGATGCGGTTGAAGCTGCAGGACATCGCGCTGTTCGTCGCCAATTGGACGTCCAAACCGGAGAATATTCGCGCTATTGCCGATACACTGCAAATCGGCCTGGACTCGCTCGTCTTCGTGGACGACAATCCTGTGGAACGAGACATCGTTCGAAAGTTTCTGCCTCAAGTGGATGTCCTGCCGATGCCCGAAGACCCCGCCTATTACGTCCGGACGCTCTCACAGTATCTCCTCCTGGAAACGGCATCCCTGACGGCCGAAGACAGCGAGCGGACCGCCCAGTATCAGGCCCGAGCCCAAATCAAAGCGTTGGAAGCATCGGCGACCTCGATTGAGGACTTTTATCGCAGCCTCCAGATGCAGGCCCTCGTCACCCCCTTCGACGAGACGCAGCTGCCACGGATCGCACAGCTCATCGGTAAGACCAACCAATTCAACCTCACCACCCGGCGCCATGGCATGCCTCAATTAGAAGCCTTCGTCGGCGATACAAATTACGTGCATCTTGCCTTGCGCCTGCGCGATCGCTATGCCGATCACGGACTGGTGAGCGTGATGATCGCGCGGCAGGACGGCAACACGCTGGATATCGATACCTGGCTTATGAGTTGCCGTGTCATCGGGCGCACCGTCGAGGCCACCATGCTGGAGCACCTATGCCGTCGAGCACTGCAGCTCGGCTGCACGTCGATTCGCGGGACGTACATTCCGACGCCGAAGAATGCGATGGCCGCGGAGGCCTACCCGAAACAAGGGTTCAGCCGACTCGACACCACCGATGGCACTGAAACCTGGATGTATGATCTACAGATGAACGGCCCTGTGACGAATCCGTTCGTGCAGAGCGTGGACTCTTGGGACCCACCCCATGGCGAACGCTGAGCGAAACGCCCCGGACAACCTGTCCCGTGCCAGGAGGGGCACCATCTCCTTCACGAGCGAGGATCTGGCCGAGTTCAGCGCCGCCAGCCACGACCGGAACCCCTTGCATATGTCCGAGGACTACGCCCGCACGACACCTTATGGCAAGCCTGTGGTATTCGGCATACTCGGCGTACTCGCTGCGCTGGGACAACTTCCGGACCGTCCGGGCCGGCGGCTTCAAAGTCTCTCGGTCGAGTTTCGTAATCCCCTCGCCATCGGTCTATCGTATCGTGTGGACGTGTCTGCGTCCTCCCCTGATCGCGAAACCGTCAAGCTCTACGACGCCACACGTCTGATGATGAAGGCGACCTTCGCATTTGCTCCCGGAGAAGCATGCACCCGCCCCATACAGAACGACGAAGTGCCCTCCATCGCTGAAGTCAGAGACCGAACGAAGGCGGACCTGACGCCCGGCACGAGGGTCAACGGGACATACGGACCAGGCACACAGGAGTTCATTCAAGTCGTCGCCCGACGGGGGCTCTCAGAAAAAGGCGCCACGCCGCACCAGATTGCAACCATGATGTGGGCAAGTTTTCTGGTGGGAATGGAGCTACCCGGGCAACGAGCCGTCTTCTGGCGATTGATCCTCAACTTCCTTCCTGAACTGGAATCACACACCTTCCCGTTCGATTACGAGGCCGTGGTTCAAGAACTCGACGAGCGCTATGATCTCTTGCACACCACAGGCACTCTGTCATCGAAACAGACGACGGGTGCAACGGCGCAGATGTGGGCCTTCGTACGCCAGGACTCTCCACAGCCCTCACTCAGCCGGGTAACCGAACTCCTCCCCCCGTCACAACAGCTGAGCGGGAAAGTGGCCCTGGTCATCGGGGGTAGCCGTGGCCTCGGCGCGGCCATTACCCAGGCACTGGCCTCACAAGGCTGCACCGTCGCCATGAACTACCATCGTTCCACACAGGAGGCCGATCGGGTTCGAGCCGGCTTTGGAACGGACTCCGACCGCATCATGCTCCTTCAGGGAGACGCGGCGGACACCGAATGGTGTGCGACCGCGCGACAGACCATCCTCGATCGATATGGCAAACTGGACATCCTGATCTGCAATGCTTCTCCGCCGATTCGTCCCCTCCCGTTCGCGCCGGAACGGATGGCGCAATTTGAAGCATTCGTGGCAGGAAGTCTCGCGCTGGTTACCGCACCAATGACCAGCTTTCTCGGCACGTTGACCGAGCAGGAAGGATGGAGCATTGTGCTCTCATCAACGTTTGTGAGTGAGCTGCCCGCCGAGTTTCCGCAGTACGTGACCACGAAATGTGCTGTGGAGGGGTTGGTCCGCTGGGCGGCGTTGCACTACCCGAAGGTGCACCATCTGATTGTCAGGCCTCCCAAACTGCTGACGGATCAGACCAATACGACCGTGGGACGACAAGGGGCCATGAAAGTAGAACAGGTCGCCGCTGCGCTCGTCCGGCACCTCTGTTCGGCCCCCCATTCGCTGAACGCCGAGATCCTCGAAACATTTGAATTGCAGCGGGAACCGTCTTCCTACCGAGACACCTGCGAAAAGTCGGGCCCGGATGCTCGACAACCGGCACGAGATCAACCCATAGGAACAAGTTGAGGAGCCACATGGATTTGCACGCTCGACTCGAAGACGTGTTTCGTCAGGTATTCGACAACGATCACCTCACCCTGCGTGATGATATGACGGCGACGGACATCGAAGGCTGGGACTCTGTCGCCCATATCAATCTCATGTTTGGAATCGAACAGGCGTTCGGAGTCCGTTTCAAAGGCAATGAGCTGGCCGACATGAAAAACATCGGCGAGCTCAAGCAGTTTTTGTCCGGCAAGGTAACCGCCTGACATGGTTCAATTTGCCGACCGAAGTTGGCAAGAACCAAAGGGAACAGGGACGTTCCGCTTCAGGTTTACTCTCCAGTTCAATCTAGGCGCGGGTGTATATGAGTGATCTGGCCGTCCGAGTGGAACAGTTATCCAAGTGCTATCGGTTGGGCGCGACCCATGCGTCAGAGGGCTCCCTCGCCGGAGCGCTCTCCCAGGGACTCCGTCGCCTCGTGGGGCGGCGCCCCGGCGTGGCCGGACCGACCGGCAACACCCTCTGGGCGTTGC
>Ga0268299_1000727_pt1 | contig 86190 bp, 69 predicted proteins | sample NOBtaG_FD_193484 | JGI IMG/M metagenome (GOLD analysis project Ga0268299, IMG submission 193484) | Activated sludge microbial communities from bioreactor in Nijmegen, Gelderland, Netherland - NOB reactor | ecosystem: Engineered > Bioreactor > Aerobic > Activated sludge | place: Netherlands... | reverse complement strand
ATAATTTGCCACTGGTCATCGGTGAGCCGTTCAAATCGCGGTTGCATATCTCATAAGTTTGGTCACTTACAAGATACGCCGATGGCCACTTTTGGATTAAACAAAAAATTTTAAACACGCTCTTAGGCAATTATTCGTCGCAAACGTACGGCATTTAATTTCTTGATTATTTTTTTCTTCGTATTTTTTTTCCACAATGGATGATATCTGTTTCTTTAAAGCAATACTTTTTTTTCTATGTGTCAATTTGGCTCGCACTAAATTCGAAAAATCACAGACTTTTGCTTCCATATTTAGTGTGCGTTTTTACTTTTTCAGTCCTTTTTTTAGAGCATACTCCCGGCCATAATCTCGTTTTCAAACTATTCGTTAACCATTTGGCTGGACAAACGATATGCTTCGGAAAACCGTTTGTCGCCCGGATCAAACCCAAGGCCATCCTTTTTATGTACGTACGTAGACTTGCTTCCATTCAAAAAGTCACCGGGTTCGTTTTTGTTCTTTCAGGCATTTTGCTGTTTCCCGTCATTTGTCAGGCCCAAACCCCCACCGAAATCTGCGACAACGGCCTCGACGACGACGGCGACGGCCTGATTGACTGTTACGACCAGGACTGCACCTGCACGGGCCAGTGCGACGATTTTTACTACACCACCTGCAACGCCGACTGCTTTTTCCTGCCCTCCTGCGACACCATCACGCTCGGCATCCAGTGGGTGGGCGATGCCGAAACGGGCACCTACTCCGTGCTCGTGGCCGGCGACATGGACCGCGACGGCATCCCGGAAATCGTGACCTACCGCACGGAAGGTGTGGAAATGTACATCATTGACGGGGCCACGGGCAATACCAAATTCGTCATTGTCAGTCCTTCCGCGCTGGCCGGGGGCACCGCGCCGGCCTTGGCCGACCTGGACAACGACGGCTTCGGCGAGTTCGTCATCGTGGCCAACGACCGCCGAATCCGATGCTACAGCCACACGGGCCTGCTCGAATGGACCAGTCCGGGGCTGGTCGGCTATGGCGACCGCGCGCGTTTTGCCGTGCCCAACATCGCCGATTTCGACCACGACGGCCTGCCGGAAATCAATATCGGCAACCAGGTGTTCAGCGGCCAAACGGGCGCCCTGCTGGCCGAGGCCGGGCCGGGCGCTTCCGCCGGCGAGCACCCGGCGCGGGTGGCCACCAATTTTTCCTTCGCCTCGCCGGTGGCGATGGATGTGCTGCCCGACGGGTTTTGCCCCGACTGCGCCGGCCTGGAGATTGTGGCCGGAAATCAAGTGTTATCAGTGAATCTAACGACCGGCGTAACCACCCCTGTCGTGACGGCCCCGGCGGCATTTTCCGACGGCTTCACGAGTCTTGCCGACTTTGATGGCGATGGCGATCTCGACGCACTCGTGCAGGGCTGGAAAAACGGTGTCAACACCGTGTACTGCTGGGATATCCAGACGCCCACTGTTTTGCGAGAATTTCAACTGCCCACCAACTGGAGCGACGGCGCGTCGCGGGTGAACGTGGCCGACCTGACCGGCGACGGCACGCTGGAGATCAGTTTCGTGGAATTTCCAAAACTGTACGCCCTGAACAACGACTTTTCCCTGCTCTGGGAATTGTTCGCCATTGACCCGTCATCCATCACCTGCTCCAGCGTGTACGACTTTTGCGGCGACGGCTCGGCGGACGTGATCTATCGGGGCGTGGATTTCCTGATGGTGATCGAGGGCGCCACCGGACAGGTGAAATGGCAGGACAACTGCCTTTCGGCCACGCACATCGAAAACCCGCTGGTGCTGGATGTGGACGGCGACGGCCAAACGGAGATCGTGATCCAATGCGGCCAGAACGGCTCGGTGTTCGATGGCACGGTGGTGGCCTACGAGGCGGTCGGTTTGCCGGGCATTTCGTCGCGCCGCGTGTGGAACCAGCACGCCTATTTCAACACGAATATCAACGAAGACCTGAGCGTGCCGCGCATCCAGCAAAACCCGCACATCGTGGGCGACAGCGTGCGCATGAACAGTTTCCTCAACCAGTTTTTCAACCCGACCTTTCCGGCGCCCGATGGAGAAATTTCCGCTCCAACACTGGTCTGCATCGGCGACTCCCTTGAGGTCAGCCTGACGGTGTGCAACCTCGGCGACAACAAACTCCCCCTGCAAACGCCCATCTCCGCCTACCGCGGCAATCCGCAAACGACGGCGGCCATTTGGGTAGGCGCCGCACCCCTGGGTTTCGACCTGCTGCCCGACAGTTGTCGCACGCTGACTTTCAGAATTCCCCGAGTGGCCAACGATTCGTTGTTCCTCGTGCTGAACGACGACCATTCCCGGCCCGCGCCGTTCGATCTCGCCCAGGATTTCCCGGTGACCACCATCGGCGAGTGCGCGTTCGCGAACAACATCACCGCCCTGTTTTTTCCCTACAACCCGGCAGTGCTGAACCTCGGCCCGGATTCGCTCCTGTGCGACAACGCCACGCTGCTGCTGAATGCCGGCGGTACGGATCTCATCGCTTGGCACTGGCAGGATGGCTCCTCCGCTCCTGCGTTTCTCGTGCCCGACGCGGGCGAGTACGCCGTGACGGTGACCGACGTGTGCGGCATCACTCAAACAGACACTCGCACCATCGGCATTGACAGCAGCACGGTACTCTTGCTTGGCCCCGATCATGTGATTTGCCAGGGAGAAACGGTAGCGCTCGGTCAGGCCGGGTTCGATATTTACACCTGGCAGCCCGCGCCGGCGGTCAATTGCGCGACTTGCCCGAGCGTGGACGCCGGCCCCGGGGCATCCGGATTCGTGACGCTCACCGCCGCATTGGCCAACGGCTGCTACAGTATTGATTCGGTGTATTTTACCGTGTACGATACGTTCAACTACACCGTTGACACCGTGATCTGCTATGGCCGCGAGGTGGATTGGTTCGGCACGATCATCCCGCCCGACCAGAGCCGGACCTTCGGCCTGCAAACCGTGCACGGCTGCGATTCCATCGTGCAGGTGCGGGTGATCGGCACCACGGTGGGCACCTATTTGATTTCCGTGGATACGGCGGTTTGCCTTGGGGAAACGTTGCCGTACAACGGCCAGACCTTGCTGCCGGGCGATGAGCGCACGTTTTTCCTGTCGGCCATCACCGGCTGCGATTCCACGGTTTTTGTGAAAGTAATCCCCAAGGACACCTTTGCCACGGCGGAAAACATCGTGCTCTGTGCCGGCGAAACGACACCCATCTTTGGGCAGCCGCAAGGCGTGACGGGGACCTATCGCATGACGTTCACGGCGCGCAACGGCTGCGACTCCACACATACCGTGCAGCTGACCGTGCTGCCGCCGATCCAACTGACCTTGGATGCCACGCCGACCTGCCTGAACGAATCGGACGGCGTGCTGACGGCCTCCGCGAGCGGGGGCGTGCCGCCGTTTTCGTACCTGTGGAGCGTGCCGGGGCCGAACGCGCCGGTTTTGCCCAACCTGCCCGCCGGAAATTTTGCCCTCACGGTGACCGATGCGGCCGACTGCACCAAAACTGCCTCCGCGACAGTGCCCAATTTCCCGCCCATCGTGTTCGACCTCGAAGCCGACTCGGTGCGCTGCTTTGGCGAACAAAACGGCGCCGTACAGATTCAAAGCCCTGATCCGGACGTGATTTTCGGCCTCGACGGGCAGATGTTTTTCCAGCAAACCCTTTTCGACAGTCTGCCCGCCGGTGGCTACACGGTGTTCGCGCAAGATGTGAACGGCTGCATCGAAACACAAGCCATTCAGGTGTACGAGCCGCCGGCAGTGGAGGTGAGCCTGCCCCCCGATGCGTCCCTGCTGCTGGGCGAATCCATTCCGATTCAGATTTTTCTGACAATCCCGCCCGAACAGACCCAGTTTTCTTGGCAAGACTCGTCCTACCTGAGTTGTGCCAATTGCCCCGATCCCATCGCCACTCCGCTGAACAACATCCGGTACGTCCTCACCGTGAGCAACAGCGCCGGCTGTTCCGACACCGACGACATGTACATCGAGGTGGACAAACGCCTGCTGCTGTACGTTCCGAACGCCATCGCACCCGAGGCGCAATACGACCTGAACGGACGTTTCCTGCTCAGTTATGGCCCGTCGGTGCAGACTATCACGCGCCTGCAAATCTTCGACCGCTGGGGCAATCTGGTACATGAAATCCGCGATGCCCTGCCAGAAGACAACTCCCGCGCCTGGGACGGCCGCTGGAAAGGCAAACCTGTTCAGCCAGGGGTGTACGTCTGGACGCTGGAACTGCTGCTGGTGGACGGTCGAGTCGAGCAGCTCACGGGACAGGTGACGGTGGTGCGCTGATTTACGATTTACGATTTTGGATTTACGATTGCCGCTGTCGGTGTTGAAGCCGGCAGCGGCTATTTCTTTTCCCACATATTCCCACGATTAGACTTTTTGAAAGAATGACAAGCGCAACAGGTGGACTTGTTTGTGGCCATATACACAAACGGAAGGCAAATCGCTACTCAGTAGCGCCTAAATTAGTCCTGTTTTTGAAAAAAATGGATGGCGTTCCCACTTTTTTACACGGAATTAAAAAATTGAAAATCAATGATTTGGTATTTTGTAAAAAAAATATTTTCACTCCTTTAGAAAAAAAAGTGTCAGATTGTGGTAAAATGTGGGAGATTGAGCTACATTTGTGGCGTGAACAATGGGACGAAGGTGTCCATTGTCGAAAATGATTGTTCAGTAGTCCCTCTCTCAGCGTGAAACTCATCGGTGAATATCCGGTAGCCATTGACAACAAAGGCCGGTTGCGTCTTCCGACCGCCTTGTTGCGCCAACTCGGCGAAGCCTCTCCCGAAGCGGGCGGCTATGAGTTTGTGCTGAACCGCGGCTTCGAGAAGTGTCTCACCTTATATCCGAAGCCTGTTTGGGAGGAGATATCTGCCAAACTGAACCGTCTCAACCGTTTCAATGATCGCAACCGGATGTTCGTCCGCTCTTTTTACCTCGGCGCCACGCCGCTGGTAACCGATAGCGCCGATCGCGTCCTGTTGCAAAAACCGTTGATGGACTATGCGAGCCTGAACGCAGAAGCCATCCTCATAGCCATGGACGACCGCATCGAAATCTGGTCGCCCGAAAATTATGAAGCCATGCTTTCCCTGGATCCCAACCAGTTTGCCGACCTCGCCAACGACGTGATGGGCGGCGGCGAGGATGGGGTAGGGGATGAGGGTTAGAAGGTTTCGGGTTAGAAGGTTTCGGGTTTTTACTAACCTTGAAACCCGAAACCTTCTAACCCGAAACCTTGAAACCCGAAACCTTCTAACCCGAAACCTTCTAACCCGAAACCTTCTAACCCGAAACCTTTTTTATGTACCATGCGCCTGTTCTTCTGTCCGAATCGCTTGAAGCGTTGCAACTCCGTCCCGACGGGGTGTATGTGGACGCGACGTTCGGCGGGGGTGGGCACGCGGCCCCGATAGTAAACCGGCTGGGCGACAACGGTCGCCTCTATGCTTTTGACCAGGACGAGGATGCTCAGGCGAACGCAGCCAATGCCCCGTTTTCGGAGCATGCAGGCTTTCACTTCATCCGTTCGAATTTCCGGTTTTTGAAACGGCAGTTGCGGGCCGCCGGCGTGCGCTCCGGCACCGTACACGGGATACTGGCCGATCTCGGGGTGAGCAGCCACCAGTTGGACACGCCCGAGCGCGGGTTCAGTTATCGCTTCGCGGCAGATTTGGATATGCGCATGAACCCAGATGACGAGCGCAGCGCGGCGGATATCCTGAACACCTACACGCAAGACGAACTGCAGCGCGTGTTCGGGACTTATGGCGAGGTGCGTAATGCCCGGACGTTGGCGCAGGCTTGTGTCCAACAACGGGAACGTGGCGCATTTCGCACGACGGGCGATTTGGTGGGCATCTGCGAAAAAATGGTCATGGGCGAGCGCTGGCGCTACCTCTCGCAGGTGTTTCAGGCCCTGCGCATGGAAGTGAACGACGAGACGGGCGCCCTGCAGGATTTTCTCCGGGACAGCTTGGAAATGCTCGCACCAAGCGGAAGGTTGGTGGTCATCACGTACCACTCCATCGAAGATAGAATCGTGAAAAATTGGCTGAAAGCCGGAAACTTCGAAGGCACCCCAAAGCAAGATTTTTATGGAAACATCGAACGCCCCTTCCGGCTGATCACCAAAAAGCCAATAGAACCCCAAGCCGGAGAAATCAAAGAAAACCCGAGAGCAAGAAGCGCAAAACTGCGCATCGGAGAAAAGGCTTAAGGGTTTCTGTTTGAAAACTCATCGCTTAACGCCGTTGTTGGCGTCCTCGCCAACAACAACATTGAGCACTACCATTGCCGTTGGCGGGACGCCAACGGCGGCGAAAAACCAGAAACCTTCTAACCAGAAACAGTAAAAGATGGCAAACAAATTACTCAACGCATTGAACATCAGCCACCACTCCACGGAGTGGGTGTTCGGGAATTTTTCCTATCTGCTGTTCCTGGGTTTTCTGGCGCTGGTCTATATCGCCAATGCACATTTCGCGGAAAAAAACGTGCGGGAGATTCAGCGTTTGCAAAAAGAAATCAAGGAATTGAAGTGGCAGTACACTTCCATAAAAAGCGAAACCATGTACAAGTCCATGCAATCCCAAATGGATGCCAGTCTTGATCCGGCGGGCGTTCACTTATCCCCAAAAGGCCCGAAAGTGATTGTTGTTAAATAGGTTGGAATAGGTTTCGGGTTAGAATAGGTTTCGGGTTAGAAGGTTTCGGGTTGGAAGGTTGCAACAACCAGAAACCTTCAAACCAGAAACCTTCAAACCAGAAACCTTCAAACCAGAAACCTTCAAACCTTCAAACCAGTAACCTAAATATGCTGAACATCAAAAACGAAGTCCTTGTACGCTTGTATCTGCTGGCAGCGGCGGTACTGCTCGTGGCCGTGGTGATCACGGGGCGGCTGTACCAGTTGTCCGTCGTGCAGGCGCCGAAGTGGGAGGCCAAGGCTGACAGTTTGTTTTTGAAGTTCGTGGACGTGTACGCCGACCGCGGCAACATCTTAGCCACCGACGGCAGCCTATTGGCCACGTCGCTGCCCTTTTTCGACGTGTATTTTGATGCCCAAACCAAAGGATTGACCGACGAGGTTTTTGCACAAAACATAGACAGCCTGGCTTGGCTGCTTTCCACCTACATAGACCAGCAGTACACCCCGGGCGCCTACAAAAACTGGCTCCAGGAGCTGCGCGATGCCGACGAGAACACCCGTGGGATACGCTATGTGCCCATTGCCAAAAACCTGAATTACAACAAAATGCAGCTGCTCAAGAATTTCCCGATCTTCCGACTGGGGCGTTTCAAAGGCGGCCTGATCGTGGAGCAGACCTCCAAGCGCGAACGCCCGTACAAACTGCTGGCGCAGCGCACCATCGGGTATGTGCGCGATGGCGCTTTGCCGGTGGGGTTGGAGGGCAGTTTCGACAATGTGCTGGGCGGTTTGCAGGGCAAACAGCTCATGCTCCGGGTGCAGGGCGATGTGTACATCCCCGTCAACGACCTGGCAGAGATAGAGCCCCGTTCCGGCGACGACGTGGTGACCACGCTCGACATCAACATCCAGGACGTGGCCGAAAACGCCCTGCTCAACGCCTGCAAGGCGCACGACGCCGACCACGGCTGCGCCATAGTCATGGAAGTGAAAACCGGCGCCATCCGCGCCATTGCCAATATCGGTCGCGCGCAGGAGGGCTGGTGGGAAACCTACAACTACGCCGTCGGCGAACGCGTGGAACCAGGCTCCATGTTCAAACTCGCCTCGTTCATGGCCATGCTCGAAGACGGGCATCTCGACGATTTTGACCAACAAATCCCGGTGTACGGCGGGCGGGTCAAGTTTTACAAAGAAGAACTCGTGGATGCGGTGCCGCACGGGCTGGACTCCATGTCCATCCGCGACGTGTTCGCGCAGTCGTCGAACGTGGGCACAGCGACCCTTGTGCAACAATTTTACGGCGACACCCGCAAGGCAGGCGCCTTCGTGGAGCGTCTGCGCCGCTTTGGCTTGGATCGCGCCACGGAAATCGAAGTGGGCGGCGAAGAACTGCCGCTTCTGAAGCACCCGAACGATCCGAAGACCGAATGGTCGGGCACCACGTTGCCTTGGATGAGCATCGGCTACGAAGTGCTGCAAACCCCTTTGCAAATGTTGTCATTTTACAACGCTGTGGCCAACGACGGTCGCATGATGAAGCCATACCTTGTGGAGCGCATCGAGCATTACGGCACTGCGCTCAAGGAGTTCCGTCCGACAGTGGTCAAGCGCCACATCGCCAGCAGACGCACGATCTCAAAGGCCAAGGAGTTGCTGCGCGGCGTGGTGGAAACGGGTACGGCAAAAAACATTCGCACAGACCTGTACCCGATTGCCGGAAAAACGGGCACGGCACAGCTGCACTACCACAAGTTCAAGTCGCGCGCCGGAATCCGCCACCAGGCGAGTTTTTGCGGCTTTTTTCCCGCCGACGACCCGATTTATTCGTGCATCGTGGTCATCAGCGAGCCCAAGCGCGGTGGCTACCACGGCGCCGAAGCGGCAGCGCCTGTTTTCCGGGAAATCGCCGACAAGTGTTTCGCGCTCAAGCCCGACCTGCACCGCCCCGTCAACGAAGGTTCGCGCCCGACCCTCGCGTCAGCGCAAATGCCGACGATAGATGCCGGCCAAAGCGAGGACTTGGAATCTGCCCTGAAATGGCTCGAACTTGACTGGTTCAGCGACCGCGATATGCCCGAATGGGCCGTAATGAAAGCCAAAAATGATTCGCTGCTCATGCTCCCACGCATCGTGTCGGACAAATCTGTGCCCTCGGTTGTGGGCATGGGCCTGAAAGACGCCGTGTACCTGCTCGAAAACCGCGGCTGCCGCGTACGGGTGAAAGGGGTGGGCAAGGTGGTCAGCCAAAGCATCGCCCCCGGAACCAGAGCCAACGGACGAACAAGCATATTGCTGACGCTGAACTAATGTGGTTAGAAGGTTTGAAGGTTAGAGGGTTTCTGGTTGTGCAAACCTTCTAACCTTCTAACCAGAAACCTTCTAACCTTCTAACCAGAAACCTTCAAACCAGTAACCTTAACATGCTCGCAGACCTCCTCCACTACGTACCCGGCATCCGCCAAACAAAGGGCGACACCGGGATCGCGATCCGGGCCATCCGGTTCGACAGCCGTGCGGTACAGCCGGGCGACTGCTTCGTGGCCGTACGGGGAGTGGCGCACGACGGGCATCAGTTTCTTGACAAGGCAATTGAAAACGGCGCGGTGGCCATCGTGGCCGAATCGGCGCCGGATGACCTGCCGGTGGCAACCGTACTGGTCGCCGACAGCGCCGAAGCGCTTGGTCATCTGGCATCGGCTTTTTATGGAAATCCATCGCGCCAGATGCAAGTGGTCGGCATCACGGGCACCAATGGCAAAACCACGACCACGACCTTGCTGCATCAACTTTTCACGGCACTTGGCTACAAAACGGGCCTGATAGGCACCGTGGAAAACCGCATCGGTGATGTAGTGGTGACCAGCACGCATACCACGCCTGACGCGGTTTCGCTCCAACAACTGCTTCGCCAGATGGCAGATTCGGGTTGCACGCAGGTTTTTATGGAAACCAGCAGCCACGCCATCCACCAGCGGCGCATCGCCGGAGTGGCGTTTGCCGGGGCTGTTTTTACCAACCTGACGCACGATCATCTGGACTACCACAAGACCTTCGCCGAGTACCGCGATGCAAAAAAACGCCTGTTCGACGGTCTGCCCGACACCGCCTTTGCGCTGACCAACGCCGACGACCGGAACGGACGCTTCATGCTCCAGAACACACGCGCCAAAAGCCACACCTACGGCTTGAAAACGCCCGCTGATTTTAAATCCAAAATCATCGAAAACGGTCTGCAAGGGCTGCACCTCTACTTGGATGGTGAACAAATCCACGTCCGGTTGATCGGCGAATTCAATGCGTACAACCTTACTGCGGTGTATGCCACGGCGCGTCTGCTCGGCACTGAAAAATTAGATACGCTTGCCTCTTTGAGCAACCTTTCCGGCGCGGAGGGCAGATTCGAAGCCATCCAAAATCCTGCAAACCCCAGCAGCCTCGGCATCGTGGACTACGCCCACACCCCCGATGCGCTCCAGCAGGTGCTCGAAACCATTGCCAAACTAAAAAACCGCCGCTCGAAGGTCATCACCGTCGTCGGCTGCGGGGGCGACCGCGACAAGACCAAGCGCCCCATCATGGCCCGCACGGCTGCCCACCTGAGCGACCACCTGATCCTGACCAGCGACAACCCGCGCACCGAAGACCCGGCAGCCATTCTTCGCGACATGGAGGCCGGCCTCGAACCCGAAGACCTCGCCAAAACCCTGACCATCGAAAACCGCGAACAGGCCATTAAAACTGCCTGCCAATTGGCCGGCCCGGAGGATGTGATCCTTGTGGCCGGCAAAGGGCACGAGAAATATCAGGATGTGATGGGGGTGAAACTGCCCTTTGATGACAAAGCGACCCTTTTGAAGCACCTTCTATAAGAACTGAAACAAAAAAATGAAACGGTATCCATCCATAACAGTATTAGTTAGCGTGCTGCTTTGCGGCGTGTTATTCTGTTTTTGGGGATGGTACAATGGGTATCCTTTTGTGTACCCCGATACCGGAACGTATGTGGATTCGGGGTTTCAAAACTATGTTCCGGGCGACCGACCGATCACATACGGGCTTTTTGTCCGGCACACCAGTCTGGCAGAGAGCCTGCTTTGGGTGATGTTGGCGCAAGGAATACTGAGTGTTTTGTTGGTGCGGGAATGGATGAAGACTTTTTCAGGGAAGACGCCTGCCGCCGTGGCTTTGATCACTGCCGTTGTGTTTTTGATTTCCTGCACCAATGCTTCGATCTACGCATCCTACATGCTGCCCGACTTTTTTACCCCGATATTTTTCGGCTTGCTAATCATTGTCTTGCTGGCGCCGGTCAAGCGGTGGCGCACCCTGCTCCTTGCGCTATTGGCAATATTGGCGGCGATGACGCACAATTCGCATTTGCTTGGCGGGCTTGTTTTTGTCGGGGCGGTAGTTCTTTATCAGGCTTTTGTGCGCAAAGAACGGCGCTTCGTATGGACAAATATTGGAGCTGTAGCCGGTATTGTGTTGACGGCTTGGTTGGGCTTGTTTGCGCTCCATTTCAGTGTCAACAAAAAGTGGGAGATCATGCGCGACAGCCACGCCTTTACGATGGGGCGACTACACGAAATTGGTCTGCTGAAACAGTACCTGAACGAAAAGTGCTCCCAAAAAGACCTGTATCTGTGCCCGACTAAAGATTCCATGTCCGACGACTTCCTGTGGGATGCCAACAGCCCGCTCAACCAACATGGAGGTTGGGATTCCGTCAAAACTGAAAATCAGTTCATCATCGGCGATATTTTGACCACACCTCGGTTTTTGAAGCGGTACCTCATTGAGTCGTTCAACAGCACGATCAAGCAGTTTTTCTACTTCCGGGCAGAAAAACTTGCCCCTATTCCCGGGGGGGGGGCGCTAAGTTCGGTGACCAAACATTTCCCGAACGAACTGATTGCCTTCAAAATCGCCCACCAAAACCACCGCTATTGGTTCCTCGACATCGAGGGCCTGAATACTCGCCAGCAATACCTGTTTTTTGCCTGCCTGATTCTGATGTCGCTTTTGTGGACAACAAAGTCGTGGCAAACAGCGATCCCCGAATCGCTGCAAAAAGCCTACAACCTCTTGTTTTTTTGCCTAGTGGTCAACGCATTCGTTTGTGCCACTTTCTCGACAGTAGTTTCCCGATACCAAGGCAGACTGATCTGGCTCTACATTTTTACAGGGGCAATGATATTCGCAATACGATACACACCGGTGCTCAAAAAATACCTCAGCCCGGAAAAGACATAATAGTGGAGGGACTATTATTTTGAACAGTCGCCGCGGGGCGATGCAAAATCGCCCCCGGCTTTCTTTAAGTGATGAGTGATGAACGATGAGTGATGAGTTTTTTTAATCGAATCAATCGAATCAATCGAATCAATCGAATCAATCGAATCAATCGAATCAATCGAATCAATCGAATCAATCGAATCAATCGAATCAATCATAAATGCTCTACGAATTTTTCAAATGGCTTGAGAATACATGGGATTTGCCGGGCGCCGGCGTGTTCCAGTACATCTCGTTCCGGGCGGGCGCGGCGGTCATTTTGTCTTTGATCATTTCGCTCATCATCGGCAAGCGGATCATTGACGGGCTGCGCCGGCTACAGATCGGCGAGACCGTGCGCGACCTCGGGTTGCAGGGCGAAAACCTGAAAGCGGGCACCCCCACCATGGGGGGCGTGATCATCATCGCAGCCACGTTGGTACCCTGCTTGCTGATGGCTCGCTTGGACAACGTGTACATCCTGCTCATGCTTTTTGCCACGATCTGGATGGCGGCCATTGGGTTTTTGGACGACTACATCAAGGTGTTCAAAAAGGACAAAAAGGGCCTGAAGGGCATTTTCAAAATATTGGGCCAGGTAGGCCTTGGCTTGATCGTGGGCGTGACCATGCTGGTGAGCGACGAAGTGGTGGTGCGTATGGAGCCGGAACAAGCCGCTTTGCATGGGTACGAGGTAAAAAAAGTGGTTTTTGTCAAAGAAGGCGAAAACACGTACAAAGAACTCGTGCACGTGAAAGCACCGATCACCAACGTGCCGTTTTTCAAAAACAACGAACTGGACTATTCGCGTATCCTGTGGTTCCTCGGCGACAATGCCGCCGACCTCGTATGGATCGTCTTCCTGATGATGACCATCTTTGTGATCGCAGCGGTCAGCAATGGCGCCAACCTCACGGACGGGCTGGATGGACTGGCGGCGGGCGTTTCGGCCATCGTGGTCATGGCGCTCGGCATCATGGCGTACCTGAGCGGCAACGCCGTGGCAGCCGATTTCCTGAACATCCTCTACCTGCCGCACACCGGCGAACTAGTGATTTTCGCCGCTTGCCTGTTGGGCGGTTGTATCGGATTTCTATGGTACAATGTATTCCCCGCCCGTGTGTTCATGGGCGATACGGGCAGCCTGACCCTCGGTGGCATCATCGCCGCATTGGCCATTGTGCTGCGCAAAGAGTTGCTGATCCCGGTGTTGTGTGGCGTGTTTTTGATAGAAAATTTATCAGTTCTCCTGCAAGTGTGGTACTTCAAACGCACCAAAAAGAAATACGGCGAAGGCCGCCGGATATTCAAAATGGCGCCTTTGCACCATCATTTCCAAAAAGAAGGCTACCACGAAGTCACCATTTCCGTGCGTTTCTGGATCGTGCAAATCATGCTCGCCATACTCGCCGTCATCACCCTGAAAATGCGCTAATCGAATCAATCAAATCAATCGAATCAATTTAAAAATGTCACGCACAAAACGCATAGTCATCCTCGGCGCCGGCGAATCCGGCACAGGCGCCGCGCTACTGGCCAAAAGGCTGGGCTATGACGTGTTTGTGTCCGACAAAAGTCCGATCAAGCCGGAGTATCAGACGGTTTTGGAAAAAGAGGGCATTGAGTACGAATCGGGGCAGCATACGTTCGGAAAGATACTGAACGCCACCGAGGTCATCAAAAGTCCCGGCATCCCGGAGAAAGCAGAGGTCATACGGGCTGTTCGCGAAAAAGGTATCCCGGTCATCGGCGAGATCGAGTTCGGCTATCGCCATGCGGGGAAATGCACGATCGTGGCCATCACCGGCTCCAACGGAAAAACCACCACCACCATGCTGATGTATCACCTGCTGCGAACTGCCGGGTTGAACGTACGCATGGGCGGCAATGTGGGCAACAGTTTCGCCGAACTCGTGCTCGAAAACCAGGGGGAAAAAGACCTCGTGTATGTGTTGGAGGTCAGCAGTTTTCAACTGGAGGACATCCAGAGGTTTCGCCCCAAGGTGGCGGTTTTGCTCAATATCACGCCCGACCACTTGGATCGGTACGATTACCAAATGGAGCACTATGCCCGCGCCAAGTTTCGCATCAACATGAACCAAAAACGCGGCGACATCTTCATTTTCAACGGCGCCGATCCGGTCGTGCTGGATTACATCGCCCGACATCCACTTGCTGCTGCCAAACAGGTGCCGGTACGCAAGGGTTTTTTCAAAAATGGCCAGATTCGGATCGGCAAGCGGCATGCGTTCGACATAACACAGGGCAAATTGCGCGGCATGCACAACATGTTCAACGCGGCCTGCGCCGTTCGGGCTGCCCTTTCACTCGGCGTCGAACCGGTCAAAATACAGCAGGGCTTGAACACCTTCGAGCCGCCGGCCCACCGATTGGAGCTCGTGGCGAATGCGGGCGGCGTGACCTGGATCAACGACAGCAAGGCCACCAACGTGGACTCGGTTTATTATGCCTTGCAGGCTATGACCACTCCAACGGTCTGGATCGTCGGAGGTCAGGACAAGGGCAACGACTATGCGCCGTTGTTGCCGTTGGTGAAAAAGAAAGTAAAAGCGATAGTCTGCCTTGGTGTGGACAATAGTAAAATCATAGATTTTTTCAAAAAAACGAAGAAGCCGATTGTAGAGACCCGCAGTGCGGAGGAGGCGGTACAGCAAGCAGCCCGTTTGGCTGTTGCCGGAGATACAGTTTTGCTTAGCCCTGCTTGCGCGAGTTTTGATTTGTTCCGGAACTATGAGGATCGGGGGGAGCAGTTTCGGGGTGCCGTAGAGGGGAGTGTCACAGAGGCTCACAGAGTTTAGGAGGGCACAGAGTTTTTAAAAAATAACAATGGAGATTAATTACCTAACACAAACTATCATTGGAAAGGCAATCGAAGTACACAGGGCTTTGGGGCTGGGCTTGTTGGAGTCGGCGTATCGGGAGTGCCTGCATTACGAACTACAAGTATTGGGTTTGGTAGTGGAGCAGGAAAAACCAATGCCAATTGTTTACAAGGAAGTTGTACTGAATCATGGCTATCGAATTGATCTGCTTGTGAATAATCAAGTTGTTGTGGAATTGAAAACAGTTGACCTCATTACGGACGTACATGTTGCACAAATTTTGACTTATATGAAACTTGGGAATTACAGTACCGGATTAATTATAAATTTCAACGTGACCCTACTAAAAAACGGAATCAAGCGTCTCTCTCTTTAATAAAAAACTCTGTGACCTCTCAAACTCTGTGAGCCTCTGTGACACTTTTTTACCAAACTTCGAACCATGTCTCTAGGCAATAAAATAGCAGCCGAACTCCGCGGCGACCGCACCATCTGGATGATCATCGCGGTCATGAGCATCATCAGCGTACTGGCGGTGTATTCGGCCACAGGCTCCTTGGCTTGGCAGTCGCGGGGCGGCAATACCACCTCGTACCTGATGCGCCATTCCATCATGCTGGCCTTCGGGCTGTTCCTAATCTATGTGTGCCATCGAATACATTATCGTCGCTATCAACAAATGGCGCCACTGCTATTGGCAATATCGGTTCCCTTGCTGGCCCTGACGCTCTTTTTTGGCATGAGCATCAACGAGGCTTCCCGCTGGATCGAAATACCGATTCTGTCCTTCAGTTTTCAGCCCTCGGATTTTGCCAAACTGGCTCTGGTGGTGTATGTGGCCAAGGTATTGACCAAAAAACAAGAGTACATCACGAGTTTCAAGGAAGCGTTCATGCCCATCATCGTGCCTGTACTGATCGTATGTGGGTTGATTGCGCCGGCAAACCTGTCCACGGCATTGGTACTTTTTTGCACCTGCATCGCACTGATGTTCGTGGGGCGTGTCAACCCCCGGTTCATCTTCCTGTTGGGTTTGTTGGGAGTGGTTGTTTTTGCGGGGCTTATTGTCGTTGGAAAATTTCAACCGGAAATGGTTCGAGTAGATACCTGGACCTCGCGCGTACAGGACTACCTGCACAACCCCGATGGCGGCTACCAGGTACAGCAAGCCAAGATCGCCATCGCGCGGGGTGGCATTTTCGGGGCCGGGCCGGGCAATTCCATCGCCAGAAATTTCCTTCCGTATTCCCATGCGGACTTCATATATGCCATCATTTGCGAAGAATACGGCCTTATCGGCGGGGTGCTGGTGCTCGGGTTGTACGTGATGCTGTTTTTCCGGACGGTAAAATTGGTCACCAAAAGCCCTAAGGCGTTCGGCGCATTTTTGGCCATTGGCCTGAGCCTGATGCTCACCGTGCAGGCATTGGCCAATATCGCCGTATCGGTACACCTTGTGCCGGCAACCGGCTTGACTTTGCCCATGATTTCCATGGGCGGCACCAGTCTTGTTTTTACCTCCATAGCTCTTGGGATGATCCTGAGTGTCAGTAAGTTCATCGAAAAACTCGAAAACACATGACCCGGGAACGATCCTTGCGCATACTCATCACCGGCGGCGGAACAGGCGGACACGTCTTTCCGGCCATTGCTGTAGCCGATGCCATTAAGCGGATGCAGCCCGACACGGAGTTTTTGTTCGTGGGCGCCAACGGGAAAATGGAAATGGAACGCGTGCCCCAAGCCGGGTACCCGATCGAAGGCCTGAATATCGCCGGGTTCCAGCGCGGTTTTTCCCTGAGCAGCCTCCAACGAAACCTGTCGTTTCCGTTCAAACTGGTCTCCAGTGCGCTCAAGGCCAAGCGTATCGTGCGACGTTTCCAACCCGACGTGGTGATCGGCACTGGCGGATATGCCTCTGGCCCGGTTATGCGCGCCGCCCAACAATTGGGAATTCCGACAATCATCCAGGAACAGAACTCGTACGCGGGGGTGACCAATCGCTTGCTTGCCAAAAAAGCGACCCGAATTTGTGTGGCGTACGACCACATGGAGCACTATTTCCCTGCGGAAAAAATCATTTTTACCGGCAATCCTGTTCGGCAGGATATCCTGGATTTGGAACAAAAACACTCGGAAGGACTGCGCTACTACGGTTTGTCGCCCGATAAAAAAACTATTGCGGTCATCGGCGGCAGCCTCGGCGCCCGCACGCTGAACCGCGCTTTGGCGGAAAACACAGCCCTGCTCGCGGAGCGCTCCGATGTGCAGGTGCTGTGGCAATGCGGCCGGTTTTATGAACATGAGTACGCCAACTGCGATACGGCTCGCTTGCCCAATGTGCAAATCCGCACGTTTATTGAACGAATGGATTTGCTGTACGCCGCTGCCGATCTTATCATTTCGAGGGCCGGCGCACTCAGTATCAGCGAACTCTGTCTCGTGGGAAAACCTGTCATTCTGGTGCCCTCGCCCAATGTGGCGGAAGACCACCAAACCAAAAACGCATTGGCCCTGGTGGAAAAAAGCGCAGCCCGATTGGTACGCGATGCCGATGCCATAGAAAAATTACTTCCCGAAGCATTTATGCTGCTTGAAAAGGAAGCCCTGATGTTCAGCCTCGGCGAGAATATCCGGCACCTGGGCCGACCAAAAGCGGCAGACAATATTGCGACCGAGGTTTTTAATGTCACAGAGGCACGTACCGCCGAACCCCGTTCGGCGAACCCGTGAGAGGTCGAACCGCAGCAGTGCCGAACGGGGTTCGGCGGTACAGGGACTCACAGAGTTTTAGACATTTTGCGATAGAAAAGATAAAAAGCATGAAACACATACTGAGTTTTTTGATCCTTGGCTTTCTCACATTCGCCGCCTGCAAACGCGCGAACGACCATAACGCTATGCTCGTCGGCAAGTGGGTTGGGAAGGAATGGCTGGTATCCGGCAAGCCAATCGGGGAGGACGCCTCGCAGGTCGAGTTTGAGTTTACTTCGGACGGCGACTACTCCGCGCACTTTGGCGCGCAGGAGGAAAGCGGCGTTTGGCGAACACAAAAGGACAAACTGTACACAACCGCTCAAGGGGAACAGGAAATTGTGGTCAAAATCCTGCTTTTGGACGCCACTACCCTCAAGTTTGAAATGAACCGGGGCGGACGGCAGGAAACCCTTGAATTGACAAAAGCACAATAGAATCGTGGAACTGAACGACATCCAAACCATCTATTTCATCGGTATCGGCGGCATCGGCATGTCGGCCTTGGCTCGGTATTTCCGAGGCCATGGCGCCGAGGTGCATGGCTACGACCGTACCGAGACCGACCTGACCCGCGCCCTGGCTGCGGAGGGTATGCGAGTGCATTACGACGATGATGTGCGACACATCCCGGCCAAGGTGGACCTAGTGGTTTGGACCCCCGCTGTACCGCAGGAACATAGCGAACTCGCTTGGTTTCGGGAACACGGCACCCCAATCATGAAACGCGCTGAAGTACTGGGGATCATCAGCAAAGGAAAACGTTGCATCGCGGTGGCCGGTACGCACGGAAAAACAACTACAAGCACCATGACCGCGCACCTGTTGCGCAGTGCCGGTGTGGATGCCACCGCATTTTTGGGGGGCATTTCGGCCAACCTTGGCTCCAATTTCGTGGAAGGAAAGAGCGATTGGGTGGTAGTAGAGGCCGACGAGTACGACCGCTCTTTCCTGCACTTGCACCCTGATATCGCCGTGCTCAATTCGCTTGACCCCGACCATCTGGACATCTACGGATCGGCGGAAGCAGTAGTGGAAACGTACAAGCAGTTTGTCCGCCAAATCAAGCCGGGAGGCACACTTTTGTACAAACACGGGTTGCCATTGGCAGATGTGGCCGAAGAACTCCGGGCTGCGGGGCGCAAGGTGCTCACCTTTGGCATTGACGGTGGCGACTACGAGGCCCACAACCTGCGGGTAGAGGATGGGCGACTGGCGTTCGGGATCAAATCCAGCATCTACCATTGGGACGATTTGTGCCTCCAATCCCCTGGTCGGCACAACGTGGAAAACGCCACGGCGTCTTGGGCGGCGGTGCATTGCGCAGGTGCGTTTGTGCCGGGCATGTCAGAGGCGCTTGCAAATTTTAGGGGCGTGAAACGCCGCTTTGAGTTCATAGTTCGTCGGTCGGACGTGGTGTATGTGGATGATTACGCCCATCATCCCGCCGAATTGCAGGCGACTATCGGCGCGGCCAGGATGTTGTTTCCGGGCAAAAAAATCACGGGTGTCTTTCAGCCACACTTGTTTACCCGTACCCGCGATTTTGCCGATGGTTTTGCTGCCGCACTGGATCAATTGGATGAATGCTGGCTGTTGCCCATCTATCCCGCCCGCGAAAAACCGATACCCGGCATTGATTCTGAATTGATCTTGAGCAAAATGAATTTATTGAAAAAAAAATTGGTTTCAAAAACCGACTTATTAAATGAGATACAGGGTAGTCATTTGGAAATACTGCTGACCATGGGTGCTGGTGACATAGACACCTTCGTCCAACCCATCTCCAAAATCCTTCAATCGAATCAATCGAATCAATCGAATCAATCGAGCTAATCGAATCAATCAAAATAGAGCCATGTTGTCCGATCTATTAACCATGCGTTTGCCTCAGATCCGTTACGGTAAAATCAGTTGGATGTTGTTCCTGCTGATCACCGCGCTGATCGTGTTGTCGGCAGTTACGCGCAAGAAAAACAGTTTCGCCAGCGAGATGAGCGTAGATATTGCTCCATTGGAAAGTGGTGAAAAAATGCTGGGCGAGCGGGATGTGCGCCAAGACCTGCTGCGTTCTTTCGGAAACACGTTGGAGGGAACCGAATTGGCCGATCTGGAGGTGGATCGTATCGAGCGCGTTTTGGAAGCCGATCCATTTGTGGAAGAAGCGGAAGTGTATGTTGGACAGCACAATGCTTTGAATATCAAAATACGGCAACGCGAACCGATCTTGCGTGTGCTGGACAACTCCGGGGGAAATTATTTTCTGGACGAGAACGGAGCCAAAATACCCAAATCGGCGCATCACACCCCCCGCGTTCTGGTGGCTACAGGAAATATTGCCCCATACACAGCCGACTTTCAGGAAAAAAAGCGAAACACCCTCAAGGACCTGTTCACGCTGACAAAAACATTGCTGGACGACCCGCTATGGTCAACCTTTATCCAGCAAGTACATGTCAATAATGCCAACGAATTCATTCTGGTACCACTCATAGGCGATCAAAAAATCGTACTTGGCAGTATAAAAAATCTGGAAAACAAATTGGAAAGACTGAAGATATTCTATCAGGAAGCCATCCCATATACCGGCTGGAAGGCATATAATACCATTTCATTGAAATACAACAATCAGATTGTTTGTAGGAAATAAAAAAAACTATAAAAAAAATTATCAATTGCTTTGATTTTCAAATACATGAAAATACCTTTGTTCCCGGAAAAGTAATACATGAAGGGTGCAAAGGATAGAAAAACAGTAAACAGTATTGTTAACTCAACTTTGCACACAATGACCGAATTAGCACCACAATCCCACGATGTGGTCGTCGCACTTGACATTGGCACCACTAAAGTATGCTGCCTTGCAGGTCGCAAGAACACACATGGCAAACTCGAAATCCTCGGCGTAGGAAAAGTCGAGAGCATCGGCGTACTCCGCGGTGTTGTCAGCAACATCGAAAAAACGGTGAATGCCATTCACGAGGCCGTAGAAATCTGCGAGCGCCAGGCCCGCATGAAGTTCAACACCGTGCATGTTGGCATTGCCGGCCAGCACATCAAAAGCCTCCAGCACCGGGGCATTCTCACGCGCGAAAGCGATCACAACGAAATTGCGCGGCGCGATATCGACCGCCTCGTAAACGACATGTTCAAACTTGTTCTTCCTCCGGGAGACAAGATTATTCATGTTTTTCCACAAGAATTTACGGTGGACAACGAGCAGGGTATTTCCGATCCCATCGGCATGTGTGGAGTACGGCTCGAAGCCAATTTCCATATCATTACCGGCCAAATCACCGCCGTAAACAACATTTTCCGCTGCATAGAAAAAGCGGGACTCAAAGTAGCCGACCTCACTCTCGAGCCGATCGCGAGCGCTGATGCCGTGTTGTTCGACGAGGAAAAACAGGCCGGCGTGGCCTTGGTAGATATCGGAGGCGGAACCACCGACATCACTATTTTCCATGAGGGCATCATCCGACACACTGCCGTAATTCCCTTTGGCGGCAACGTCATCACCGCCGATATCAAGGAGGGCTGTACAGTCATGCAGCCACAGGCCGAGAAACTTAAAGTTCGCTTTGGTTCGGCACTTGCCTCGGAAGTATACGACAACCGGATTATTACGATACCGGGCCTTCGTGGCCGCGAGCACAAAGAAATCAGCGAGAAAAACCTCGCACGGATCATTCAGGCCCGCATGGAAGAACTGCTCGACTACGTCCTTTGGGAAGTGCGCCGGAGCGGCTACGAACGCAAACTGATCGGCGGTATCGTGCTCACCGGTGGCGGAGCCTTGCTCAACCATGTAGACAAACTCGTGGAGTTCCATACCGGCATGTCGTGCCGCATTGGTCTGCCCGTGGAAAACCTTGCACACGGGTATCGCGAAAGCGTAAACAGCCCCATCTTTAGCACGGCCATCGGCTTGTTGCTCAAAGGGTTGCAAGACATAGAGGCCGGCAGGGCTCCCGCTGAATCGGAGCATGCTGCTTCGTCAAACGGCGAAAAAGAACCCTCCAATGTGTCGGAGGAAAAGTCGCCAACCTGGCTCGATAGCGTCTTCCGTAAAACTAAAGAGTGGTTCGAAGCCGAACCCGACATGGACTTTAAAAAGTAGTTTTGAGTGTTGAGTTTTGAGTTTTGAGTGGGCATGCGCGAATGGAGCAACCAACCAAAACTCAAAATTCATAACAACTCAAAACTCAAAACTCACAACTCAAAACTTTGACTATGTTGTTCGATCTTCCGAAGGATGAACCTTCCATCATAAAGATAATTGGCGTTGGCGGCGGCGGTTCCAACGCGGTCACGCACATGTACAAACAAGGAATCATAGGCGTGGACTATGCCATTTGCAACACCGACGCGCAGGCGATGAACCTCAGCCCTGTTCCGGTCAAAATTCCTCTCGGGGCACTTCTCACCGAAGGCCGCGGCGCTGGCAGCAAGCCCGACGTGGGCAAACGCGCCTGCATGGAAAGTCTCGAAGAAATCAATCGTTTCCTCGATGACGGCACCAAAATGGCGTTCATTACCGCAGGCATGGGCGGCGGCACCGGCACCGGAGCGGCACCCATTATCGCCAAAGCCGCGCAGGAACTCGGCATCCTCACCGTTGGTATCGTGACGTTGCCTTTCCTCTTCGAAGGACGCCTGCGCGTGACCAACGGCTTTGACGGCCTGGAAGAACTCCGCAAAAATGTGGACTGCCTCGTGGTGATCAGCAATGACAAACTGCGTCAAATTCACGGCAACCTCAGCATCTCGCAAGCCTTTTCCCAGGCCGACAACATCCTTTGCACGGCCGCAAAAGGTATCGCCGAAATCATCACTGTGCCCGGCTACGTCAACGTGGACTTCGAGGACGTGAACACCGTCATGCGGGGCTCCGGCGTGGCCATCATGGGCACCGCTGCCCTTGAAGGCGAAGGCCGTGCACGTCGTGCGGTGGACGAGGCGCTCAATTCGCCGTTGCTCGAAGACAGCAACATCAGCGGCGCCAAGAACATCCTCGTCAACATCACGTCCGGATCGCTGGAGGCCACTATGGACGAGATTTTCGAAATCACCGAATTTGTCCAGCAGGAGGCCGGCGAAGGAGCCAACCTCATCTGGGGTAACTGCTTCGACGAACGCCTCGGCGAGAAGCTCAGCGTGACCATCATCGCCACCGGATTTGAAGCCGCCCGCAAAACGCCGCTCATCCCGGGTGCCCGTGCGCACGCCGCTCCGAGCGAACGGCAGGTCGTGCACCTCGATGAAGAAGCGCCCAAGCAGAAACCTTCGCTGTTCACCATCACGTCCGACGAACCCGGCACGGTGGAAGAAAAAGCCGCCAATGCCGTCGAATTCGATTTTGACAACGTGCGGGAAACCATGGAGAAAATCCGCAGTGCAAAAGGCGGCCAGAACGACCCCTTCGTGCGTCCGGACGAACTCGGCGAAATCACCCCGGAAGAGCGCCGCCAGCGCCTCGTCGAAGCCCAGCGTCGCCGCGACGAAGTGCGCAACCGCCCGATCAATGTGGTGAAACTCAACTCGCCGCAAACGGTTATCGAACTGGAAAATCAGCCAGCTTACCTTCGCAAGGGCATCCGTTTGGACAGCCTGCCCGATGCTGAAGCCGGCGGAATGTCCACTTGGACCATCTCCATCGAAGACGAGCCGGAGATCAGGATGAGTGGCAATTCGTTCCTCCACGATACTGTTGATTAGTTGATTGGTTGACTGGTCAATCAGTCAACCAATTAACCAGTCAACCAGTCAACCAGTCAACCAATAGCATATTTCGGTCATTATACCGTTTCTTCTGCGGTTCGGCGTGTGGGACGCCGGGCCGCTTTTTTTTACAGCCGCACGGGACGGGATGCGTAGTTTTGCGCCGGTTTTTTACATGCCTCCTCGAACATGAAATTTTCGCAGCCCATACCCGTCCGCCAATTGGCCGACCGATTCAATGCCCAACTGCTCGGCGATTCCTCGTTACATGCCACGGGAATCAATGAAATTCACAAAGTGGAACCCGGCGACATCGCCTTTTCCGATGCGCCCAAGTATTTCCAAAAAACACTCGACAGCGCCGCCACCATCATTTTGCTGAACGCTCCTGCCGTGTGCCCGCCGGGCAAGGCGATTCTGGTGGTGGAAAAGCCGTTCGAGGTGTACGACACGCTCATCCGGGAGCACCGCCCCTTCGAACCGTCCGTCAGCCCGATCAGCCACAAGGCACAAATTCATCCTACGGCGATCCTTGAACCTGGCGTGATCGTCGCAGCCAACGTGACGATCGGGGCACATTCGTACATCCAGGCCAACACCTACATCGGCGAGTACACGACCATCGGCGACCACGTGACCATCGGCCCCAACACGACCATCGGCAGCGATGCCTTTTATTTCAAAAAACACCCCGACGGCGCCTACCAAAAATGGCGCTCCGGCGGGCGGGTCATCATCGAAGACCATGTGGACATCGGCGCGGGCTGCACCATCAACAAGGGCGTGAGCGGCGATACCATCATCGGAGCGGGCAGCAAATTGGACTGCCAAATCCACATCGGCCACGGGGCAGTGATTGGAAAAAACTGCCTCATGGCCGCTCAGGTAGGCATCGGCGGCAAAACAATCATTGAAGACAACGTGGTGCTGTACGGCCAGGTTGGTGTCATTCAGGCCGTGCGCATCGGCAAAGGGGCCATCGTGCTGGCCGGCTCAGGAGTGTCCAAATCCCTCGAGGGCGGCAAAAGTTATTTCGGCTCGCCGGCGGAGGAGATGCGGGAGAAATACCGGGAGATCGCGGCGGCGCGGCAGTTGCCGGAGTTGTTGCGGAAACTGGGAAAGCAACCACCTGTGTGACAGGATGGTACACGGATGCCACGGATGAGACACGGATTTACACGGACTTTCAGAAAAATATCAAGGCGACAAAACCGTAATAAATCTCCGTTAAATCCGTGTCTCATCCGTGGCATCCGTGCTCTATCCTGAAACTGCATCATCTACTCCTCCTTTACCCGCAGCACATCCACCCCCAACTCCCGCACCAGCCGGTTCAGCGCAGGCAAATCCCGCTCCCGAATGGCTTTCCATTTGTCCAATTCCGCATTGATCAGTCCGAACAGCATGGTCTGTACCTCCAGCGCCTGGCTTGTTGGCGGGTAGTCACCCTCGGCTGCCACTTCCATCAGGTTGCCGAGTTTGTCGTTGAGCCGCACGGGGAAGTTCAGCGGGTCCTGGCTGGACTTGTTTTTCGTCTGGTACAGCGCTTCCTCTATGGCGGTCATGTCTTTTTCGATGGTTTTGATCTGCTCGCGCAACGGTTTCAGGCGCTCTTCTTCGGGCAGGCGGCCGGTGAGGCTTTTCATCTGCGCACGCAGGTCGCGGATGTGGCCGATGGCGGTGTGCATTTCCGTGAGTTTGTCGGAGCAGGATTTCACGAATGCAAACTGCGCGGCGAAGTCGTCCGGGCGGGCGGTGGCCCGGGGATCGGGCAGCAGCACGAAGGGCTCCTCGGCGCTTTGGCCGTTCAGGCTGAGCCGCACCCGGTAGTCGCCCGGCCCGGCTTTTGGGCCGTTCAGGCGGGTGGACCAAAGGATCAGGCCGTCGAACTTTTTCGCTCCCGGGTACCGCAGATCCCACACAAAGCGGTTTCCACCGGCTTTCAGGTCGGTCAGTTTGTCCTCCTTGCTTTGGTTGGAAAATGTGCGCACCGTCGCGCCGGTCGCATCCAGAATTTCCAGCGTTACGGTGTCCTTTTCGCCGGGTTTGCTTTTCAAATAAAAATGCGCCATCACCCCGCCGGGGTGGTTGGTCCCGGCAGTTTTTGAGTTTTTTACCTGCCGGCCTCCCATGCGGTACGAGGGCATGGGGCGGTACAGGTGGAGGTTTTTCTCCAAAATATCCTCCGAGGCCTGGTGCAGCACCGTCAGGTCGTCAATAATCCAGAGGCTGCGGCCTTGCGTGGCGGCGATGAGGTTGTCGTTTTTGATGGTCAGGTCGGTGACGGGCACAATAGGCAGGTTCAGTTGGAACGGCTGCCAGTGCGCGCCGTCGTCGAAACTGATGTACATGCCCTGTTCGGTGCCGCAGTACAGCAGGCCGCGGCGCTTCGGGTCGGCGCGAAGAACGCGGGTGAAATGTTCCGGCGCGATGCCCTCGGTGATTCGGCGCCAGGTTTGGCCGTAGTCGGCAGTATGAAACAAGTAGGGACGATAGTCGCCCGACTTGTACGACGTGGCGGCGAGGTACAGGCCACCTTTGCGGAACGGATCGGGTTCCACGCAGTTGACCATGCACCACTTGGGCAGGTCGGTGGGTGTGACGTTGACCCAATTGGCGCCACCGTCGCGGCTGACGTGTACGAGGCCGTCGTCGCTGCCCGTCCAGAGCAGGCCGGGTTCGTAGGGCGACTCGCAGGCGGCGAAGATGGTGCAGTAGTATTCCACGCTGGTGTTGTCCTGCGTGATCGGGCCGCCCGACGATTTTTGGCGCTCCCGGTCGTTGGTGGTCAGGTCTGGGCTGATGGTTTTCCAGGTCTGGCCTCCGTCGGTGGTGACGTGCAGGTGGTTGGACGCGGCGTAGAGTTTGGCCGGATCGTTGGGCGAAAAGAACAGCGGGAAATTCCACTGGAACCGGTACCGGGCATCCTCGGCGCCGTGGCCCATGTTGTCTTCGGGCCACACATTGACGATGCGGGTGGATTTGCGGCGGTGATCTACGCGGCTGAGAAAACCGTGGTATTCGCCGCCGTACACGATTTCGTTGTCGGAGGGGTCCACGGCGATATGGCCCGACTCGCCACCGGCAGTGGTTTCCCAATCGCGTTCGCCGATGCTGTTGCCCTCGGTGCGGTGGCGGATGCGCACGGTGCTGTTGTCCTGCTGGGCCACATAAATCCGGTATGGGAAATCGTTGTCGGTGGTCACGCGGTAAAACTGCGCGGTGGGCTGATTGTGGTAGGTGCTCCAGGTTTCGCCGCCGTCGTAGGTGATCTGGGCGCCGCCGTCGTCGGCAATGATCATTCGACGCGGGTCTTCGGGCGCGATCCAGAGATCGTGGTGGTCGCCGTGCGGCGCCGATTTCCCGGTGAACGTTTTGCCGCCGTCTTTGGAACTGTGGTACGCGACGTTCACCACATACACCTTGTCGGCGTCTTTGGTGTCGGCGTAGATGCGGGTGTAATACCAAGCACGCTGGCGCAGGTTGCGGTCGTCGTTCAGTTTGGCCCATTTTTTCCCGCCGTCGTCGGAGCGGAACACGCCGCCGTTTTCGGCTTCGATGATCGCCCAGATACGTTGCGGGTTGGCTGGCGACACCGTCACGCCGATGATGCCGAGGGTGTCTTTTTGCGGCAGACCTTCGTTGCGGGAAATGTCCGTCCAGGTGTCGCCGCCGTCGGTGCTTTTCCAGAGTCCGGAGCCTGCGCCGCCGCTGCTCAGGCTATATGGCGTGCGGCGGATGCGCCAGGTGCTGGCGAACAGGATGCGCGGGTTGGTGGGGTCGAAGCAGAGGTCAATGGCGCCCGCGTCTTCGTTGGCGAAGAGGATGCGCGACCAGGTTTTTCCGCCGTCGTCGGAGCGGTACACGCCGCGTTCGGGTGAGGGTTTGAACAGATCGCCGAGCACAGCGGCGTACACGCGGTCGGGGTTGGTCGGGTGCACGCGGATGCGGGGGATGTGGCGACTGTTGGGCAGTCCGGCAAAGGTCCAGGTTTGCCCCGCGTCGGTGCTTTTCCACACCCCGGAGCCGGAGCTAACGTTGCCGCGCACGGTTTTTTCGCCACCGCCGGCGTACAGCACGTTGTGGTCGGACGGCGCCACTTCAATGGCCCCTATGGAGCCGCCGAAAAACCCGTCGGAGAGGCATTCCCAGCTGCGGCCGCCGTCGGTAGTGCGCCACACGCCGCCGCCCGTGCTGCCGAAGTAGAACAGGTTGGGCTTGCCCGGCACGCCCGTCACCGCTGCCGAGCGCCCGCCCCGGAACGGGCCGATGCAGCGCCATTCGAGGGCGTTGTACGCGGTTTCGGGTATTCCGACTTTCTGCGCGGGCGCGAGTACGGGTTTGGGTTTTTGGGAAAAAAGGGTGGGGGAGAACAGAAGGGAGAGGGCGAGCAGGATGTAGCGCATGGGTATGAAAAAGTTGCTGGAACGATGGGCGCGGCAATGTTACGGAAGGTTTCGGTTTTTGGCATGAGCTCCCTACTTTTGCAAAAAAAACAACCCATGCCTATCACATCGCTCAGCCAGTTGGACCCCCAGGGAACGTACACCTACGCGGACTACCTCAACTGGAAAATTCAGGAGCGCGTGGAACTGCTGCGCGGTAAAATCCGCCAGATGGCCGCACCCAACCGGATGCATCAGGGGATCAGCGGAAACCTGCTGCACTACTTCTCGAACGCCCTCTGGAAAAGTCCGTGCAAAGTGTACGCCGCCCCCTTCGACGTACGGCTCACCCGCTTCAACAAACTGAAAAACAAGGAGGTGACCACCGTCGTACAGCCTGACATCTGCGTCATTTGCGATCCGAAAAAATTGGACGCGCGCGGCTGCATCGGCGCGCCCGACCTCGTGATCGAAATCCTATCGCCTGGCAACAGCCAAACGGAAATGAAAGACAAATTCGACCTCTACGAGGAAGCGGGCGTGCTCGAATACTAGCTCGTTTACCCTGGTGAACGCAGCGTGCAAATCTTTCAACTGAACGAAAACTGCCGCTACATCGGCCTGCGCCCCTACATCTCGGGCGACACCGTGACCACGCCCGTCGTGCCCGGCATGGAGGTGCCTCTCGCCGACGTGTTCGACGTGTAACCCATGCTCAAACCGCTCCGGGAAGCTGGCTGAACAATGCCGGGGACGGTGCTATATTCGCCACAACTTTTCACCGAATGCAAAATAACATGCAAGCAACAGCCATCCTGACGGTGTTTATCCTGTGCCTGACGGTTGCCCCGGCGCAGGCGCAACTGGAAGACCTGACCCTCGACGAACCCTTTTTTCAACAACAAAAAGACCTGTACCAGCGCTGGCTGGACCAAACAGGCGCCGGCCGCTACCTGCGCGTGCAGGACCTACGGGTCGAACCCCACAACGTGTGCGCCTCTACCTCGGCTTTCACAACGCCAACACCGACACCATCGCCGACACCTGGCGCGCGCTCAAAGCCGCCCACGAAGCGCAGCCCGGCCCCACCTTCGAGGAAGCGCTTTTTTTCCGTATGACCACGCTGATGGGCCTGCGCCAGCAAGCCGCCGTCATCGAAGTGTACGACACCTACGACCTGAGCCGCGAGTCGCTCTTTTTCCGGGGCATCCACTTCCGCGACGGACGTGTATCGGTGGAGGAAAACAACCCCAAAAGTCCCGCGCCGCGCCTCATCAACATCCCGGCGGCCTCCGTCAAATCGAGCAGCAAGGCGGGCAAGGCACAGGTGCCCAAAGCCTACACCAAGGAGTACGTCTTCGACCAGATCATGCAGTTTGCCCGGCAGAAATACGCCAAATCGCCCTGCGAACTCCGCTACCCCGCCGTACACCCGAAGCCCCACGAAGACTACCTGCGGTTCGACGTAAGCGACCTGTGCCGCGAGGTCATCAAGGAAGCCGAAAACCCGACCGTTTGCCAATGGCTGCGCGGTATCGGGTACAACTGCAACTGGACCACCCGCGAACTGCTCAGTTTCACCTTCGTTTTCGTGCCTGCTGCCGAGGGCTTTTCCCTGCACCTCACCCTCGAAGGGCGCGTGGGCAGCGGCTACTACGACTCGATAAAACGCAGCGGCTACATGGATATGGAACTTGATTTCAAGGAAGAACTCGAAGCCTACGCCGACGCTATTGTGCTGGAAATCAAAAGACACCTGACCCGTTAGCGCCATGAAACAAGCCATTCGCGACCTGATCGCCTCCGGTGAAATCGAAGCCGCGCTCGCCAAACTACACGCCGCCGCCGAAGCCGTGGCCGCCCCGCCCGAGGTAGCCGATGAAATCACGCTGCTGCAAAAACGATTCGCCCAAAATCGCCGCCAGGCGCGCCTCGACACGCACGACCCCAAAGCCATCGCCCGCGAGGACAACAGCATCGCCGCCGCCGCGCTGGAACTGCTGCCGCGCCTGCCCGCTGCGCCGCCGCCGCCGCCGCGCCGCCGCCCCCGGGGTATTCGGGAGCAGACCCTGAAGCAGCACATCCTGCTGCTCACCATCGGCGTGAAGGCGGCGGTGGTGCTCTGGCTCTTTACCCACTGGGAGTCGCGCGGGTTCAGCACCGACCAGTTCACTGGCACGCTCACCCTGCTGCTGCCTGTGCTGGCTGCCTACGCCGGCCTCATGTTTCAGGATTTTCTCGACCACCGCCACCACCACCCCGAGTCGCCCGATGCGCCGGCCGGTCCGCTCGTGCGCCGCAACGTGCAGTGGGCTATTTACACAGTCATCCTCATCTACGGCCTGGCCCTGGTGCTGGCTATCGGGGCCAAGGCCAGAGGCGCCATGAGCTACGCCCAACTCGCCGGAACACTCGCCCTCATCGAGAGCGGGCTGGGGGTGTATCTGGCACGGATCGTGCGTGCGTTTTTTCCGAGCGGGGAGCGGGGGTAGTTCTGCCCTTAGTGGTGAATCCGCGCTACATTTGTCCGAAAAAATTCGCACACCTATTAACCTCTCATGCACGTCATTGACTTCGGTAAACTATCCACGAGTCTCGTTGCTTTCTCTGAAAAGCAATGGCAGTTTTATGCAGAGGCGGCGGTGGCGCTGCTCGAAAAATTTGGGCACGAAGTAGGGGTTGTTCTGAATGTTGAGGGGGAGGTCTTCAGTACGGTGCAGTTGGTCTGGGACGTAGAAATGGCCAAGAGCAAACTACGCGAGTTGCGTGACTTGGCGGAGTTTGGGGCTATCGCCATTGGGACACTGTTAGTGGATGCACTCACTGAATATCGCGTGATCGAACAATCAGTAATAGGTACGGGATTTGACTACTGGCTTGGATATGATCCCAGCGATCCGCGTTACGACCCTGGCAACTTTTATCATGCACGATTGGAAATTTCGGGGATTTCCGCAGGCACCCGAAAGGACGCTTTGCTTCGAATGAAGTTGAAAATGAGGCAAATGGAAGTCTCCGACCCGCTAAAAATCCCTGCTTTGATTATTGTCGTAGAATTTTCCACACCATTTGCCATTACCTTTGTCAAATGAGTCAAGCACAAATTTTGCATAGAGAAGCGATGGCTGTCGCTGAGGAAGCCTTTGCAGCGCGTCGTGAAGGCGATTTTGAACGCTATTTGACTTTGAGCCGGCAGGCATTTGAGCAAGAGAAAGCGGCTGCATGGCTGCTTTTTGATAAGTTTGATGCAGAGCCAACTCGATCCGTCTTGTTCCGAAGTGCCGCTCAGTTGGCTTTTAACTGTGGCTTGGTGCGCGAAACGGAGCAATTGGTTGCCGCTGCATTGGTTGGCAATCCGCCGGCTGAAATCATGCGCGAACTGCGACAATTGTCCAAGAATGTTTTGGCATCCTTGGAACAGGCAGCATGACCGCTTCTTGACCAATCTTTCCACCACCAACATGAAACCAACATGAAACACGCCTGCCTGCTCTTCGCCCTGCTCGCGCTCGTCGCCGCCCGCCCGCACCAGCACCCGCTGCCCCGCGCCGGCAAGGACTTCGCCCTGTTCATTGCCGTGGAGGACTACCAGCACTGGGGCAAACTCAAGCACCCCGTGGGCGAGGTGGAAAAACTGGCCGCCGAACTGCACCGGAACTACGGCTTCGATACCCTGGTGCTGCGCAACCCCACCCAGGCCGAGATCGTGACCGCCCTGCGCCGGTACAACGCCGCCGCCGGACAGTATCCGTCCGACGGCCAACTGCTTGTCTACCTCTCCGGGCACGGCGACTTCGACGAATTAACCCGCGAGGGCTTCTTCATCCCCCGCGACGGCAAGCGCGACGACGCAGCCCAGACCACCTACCTGCCCTTCAGCCGCCTGCAGCGTATCGTGGAAAACAACCCCTGCCGGCATATCCTGCTCGCCGTGGACGCCTGCTACTCCGGCACCTTCGACCGCCTTGTGGCGCTCAAGGGCGACGAGGTCATCACCTTCGGCCGCCCCTCGCCGCCCGGCGGCGAGCGCGAGCGCTTCATCGAACGGGAACTGACCCTGCAAAGCCGCTACTTCGTGGCCTCCGGCAAAAAAGAGCAGACCCCCGACGCCTCCAACTTCGCGGCCTACTTCCTGCGCGCCCTGCGCAACGGAGGCCGCGACCACCAGGTGCTCACCATGCACGAACTGGTGGCCGAACTGAAAAAAGCCCAACCCAAGCCCCACGTGGCCACCTTCAGCGGGCACCAGGACGAGGCCAACTTCCTGTTCGTGAAAAACACCGCCGCCCCGCCCCCGCCGGAAAACCGGCACGATGCCCGCCGCGACCGCGCCGACTGGCAGGAGGCCGAGGGCCTCGGCACCGCCGCTGGCTACCGCGACTACCTGCGCAAGCAGCCCCGGGGCGATTTCCGTACGCTGGCCGAAGAACGTGCCCAAAAACTTGAGGCGGAGGAGCGGGAAATAGCCGCCTGGGAGGCCGCGAAGCGGGCCAATACCTGCGAAGGCTACCAAACCTTCCGGCGTGATTACCCCCGGAGCGCTTACGTCGCCCTGGCGGAGGAAAATGAAAAAACGCTGTGCGGCACTCCCGCCCCCGAACACATGGTACTGGTGCGCGGCGGCACGTTCGAGATGGGCGACCAGTTCGGCGACGGTGACAGCGATGAAAAACCCGTGCACACGGTGACGCTGAGCGATTTTTATATGGGGGAGACGGAGGTGACCCTGCGCGAGTTCCGGGCCTTCGTGAAGGCCACGGGCTACAAAACCAACGCGGAAAAAAGCGGTAACGGTCTTCTAGTTATTAAAAACGGCAGTTTGGAACAAAAGTGGCGCGTGAACTGGCGGCACGACGAAGAGGGCAAGCCGCGCACGGCGGATAACCACCCCGTGAATATAAGTTGGAACGACGCGGTAGCGTACTGCAATTGGTTGAGCACGCAACAGAACCTGCGACAAGTGTACACGATAAGCGGGGACAACGTGACGGCCGACTGGAGCGCCGACGGGTACCGCTTGCCGACGGAGGCGGAGTGGGAGTACGCGGCGCGGAGCGGGGGCAAGCGGGAAAAGTTTGCGGGCTTTAGCGAGGAGTCCAATCTGTACCGATACGTCAATTTTTGCGACAAAAACTGCGTGTTCAGTTGGAAAACGGAAGGCCAGGATGACGGATACAAGTATTCCGCCCCCGTGGGCAGTTTCCAGCCCAACGGCTTGGGATTGTACGACATGACCGGCAACGTCTGGGAATGGTGCTGGGACTGGTACGGGTCGGACTACTATGGCAAGTCGGAGCGAGACAACCCGCGCGGGCCGGGTTCGGGATCGACCCGGGTGCTGCGTGGCGGCTCGTGGTACGGCGTTCCCTCCGGCGCGCGGGCGGCCATTCGCATGCGCGACGACCCTTTTTACTGCTTCAGCGGCAGCTACAACATTGGCTTCCGCCTCGCTCGATCAGCGCGTGGGGGGTGAGGTTTGGTTTTTTTTACTATTGGGAGGGTCTCTGGGGGCAATGTCATTCCAGATCAGGGAACAGGGCTTGCTTGAAATCATCGGTGCTCAGGACAAGCACCTTGGGGAAATCGAGGTGTTTTAAAACCTTGAAATCTTTGTCGTGGCTCACGATGCAAAACGCATTGCAGGCAATGGCGCAGTCCACGAACTTGTTGTCATCTTCGTCTTTGAGCAAGCCAAATTTGTAGTATGTGGTTACAAATTCGATATTGGACAGGTTTTCAAGAACCCCCAACAGGCTCTCGCTGGATGCAGGCCCCATGTGTCGTTCGATGACCTCGGCGTATTCGGAGAGTATATCAGTCGTTACGCACAGCGTGTATGCTCCGTTCAGCAGGCTTTGAAAGACCCAATGAAGCCGCGACTTGCTCGAAAGAGCAACCAAGAGGACATTGGTATCCAAGACTATCTTACCCACGTTTTGGGGATTTTTTGCGCATTTTCGTCGTCAGCATCTTGGTCACGTCATGGTCGGTCCACTGCTTTTCGTCCCACACTTTGTCTGCCTGGGCGACCAGGCGTTTGGCAAAAAACAGGGCGAGTGTTTGCCGAAGTTCGAGCAGTTCGCTTTCGGACAGTTGGTGTGAGAAGGTTTTCAGTATCTCCAGTTGAACGTTGCTGAATGGCTGTTTTGTCGTATGCATTTTGTTATTGGTTGAGATGGAACCTCGTCCCGAATTTTTTGAGGAACAAAAATACAAGCAAATCTCCCGCCGTGCAATTGCTATGGCAAACCATTTTCCCGGCATTTTTTACATTTGCCCACACAAACGCACACCAACATGAAACTCACCCGCCTGCTCTGCCTGCTCTTCGCCCTGCTCGCGCTCGTCGCGGCCCGCCCGCACCACCGCCCGGCCCTGCGCGCCGGCAAGGACTACGCCCTCTTTTTCGCCGTGAACGACTACCGCCCCGGCTCGGGCTTCGAGCCGCTCACCAAGCCCGTCGCCAATGCCGAGGCCATCGCCCGCGAACTGCGCGAACGCTACGGCTTTGCCACCGAGGTGGTCAAAAACCCCACGCTCGACCAGATAGACGCCAAACTGCACGAGTACCGCGACCTGTTCGCCAAAAACCCGCAGGGGCGCTACCCGAGCACCGGCCAACTGCTCATCTACTTCACCGGCCACGGCGTGGCCGAAAACAACAACGGCTACTTCGTGCCCGCCGACGGCGACGCGAAAAAACTGTACCGCAGCGCCTTCGCCTACGAAATATGGCGGCCCTTCCTCGACAACATAGACTGCCGCCACATCCTCGTGGCCATAGACGCCTGCTACTCCGTGACCTTCGACCCCGACTGGTACAACAAAAAAATGGACCTCACCGAGTTCAAACGCCCCGGCGAACTCAGCGAGGGCGACAAACTGCTGCTGGCCAACGAAAAGGACAAAAGCCGCATCCTGTTCTGCTCCGACGGGCAGGAGGACAAGGTGCCCGAGCGTTCCAACTTCGCCCGCAAGTTCCTCGAAGGCCTGCAAAACGGCGCCCGGAAAGACGGCGTGCTCACCTCCACCGTGCTGGCCGGTTACCTCGAGTTCGCCGCGCCCCGCCCGCGCTTGGCCACCTTCGGCAGCGACGGCAAAGGTTCCTTCGTGTTCGTGTCGGCCAAACCCGTGCTGCCCGACACGCCCCAGCCCGACCCCGGCGCCGCCGACCAACTGGCCCGCGACCTCGCCGCCTGGCGCGCCGCCAAAGGAGCCAACACCATCGCTGCCTACCGGCAGTACCTGACGGACCAGCCCGGCGGCGAGTTCCGGGAGCAGGCCGACGCCGCCATCCGCGCCATCCAGACCGACCTCGACCTGCGCCGCGACGACCTCGCCTGGGACGTGGCCACCGAAAAAAACTCCGAAGCCGGCTACCGGAAATACCAGGCCGACTTCCCCCAGGGCCGCCACTACGCCGAGGCCGAGACCCGCATACAAAAACTGCGCACCCCCGCCGCCCCGGATTTCATGGTGCTGGTGCGCGGCGGCGCCTTCGAGATGGGCGATCCCTTCGGCGACGGCGAAAGCGACGAAAAGCCCGTGCACACGGTGACGCTGGACGATTTTTACATGGGCAAGACGGAGGTGACGCTGCGTGAGTTCCGGGCCTTCGCAACGGCCACGGGCTACAAAACCGACGCGGAAAAAGGCGGCAACAGTTGGGCCGTGGAAAACGGCGAGTGGAAAGAAAAGTCGGGCGTCAACTGGCGGCACGACGAAGAGGGCAAAACCCGTAGCGCCGACAACTACCCGGTGCTGCACGTCAGTTGGAACGATGCGGTGGCCTATTGCAACTGGCTGAGCGGGCAGCAGGGCTTGCGGAAGGTGTACACCATTAGCGGCGATAATGTGACGGCGGATTGGAGTGCCAATGGGTACCGACTGCCCACGGAGGCGGAGTGGGAGTACGCGGCATGCAGCGGGGGCAAACGCGAAAAGCTTGCAGGAGACAGCGACGATTTTAGTCTGCACCGATACGCCAATTTTTGCGACGAAAACTGCGTGTTCAGTTGGAAAACCGCCGGGCAGGACGATGGCTACAAGTACTCGGCCCCCGTGGGCAGTTTTCTGCCCAACGGACTGGGGTTGTACGACATGAGCGGCAACGTATGGGAATGGTGCTGGGACTGGTACGAGTCGGACTACTACGGTAAGTCGGAGCGGGACAACCCGCGGGGGCCGGGTTCGGGCTCGGGCCGCGTGCACCGCGGCGGCGGCTGGTTCAACGCGCCGTCGTACTGTCGCGCTGCGTTTCGCGCCGGCGGCGCGCCCGCCAACCGCCTCAAGGCCCTCGGCTTCCGCCTCGTCCGTTCGTCCTTGTAGTCAGTTGGCTGCCCTCCGGCATTTCCCTTGAGCAAAAGAATGGGCCGATCCTGCCCGGGAGGGGCAGGGAGGCCGGGAAGCGAGCAGGCCAAGCCCTGCCGGTACGGGGAGGGAGGGAGCGACCGACCCGCGGCAGGGCGGGGCCTGCGAGCGGTTGGGGGCAGTCGCGCGGCGGCAGCCTGGGGGTTTGGGGCGCAGCCCCAATTTTTTTTGAAATAAAAGCCTATGTTTGTGCGCCCGAAAGGGCAAAGGTCAAACACCGTAAGGCTCGGACCGCGTGAACCGCGGCGGCGGCTGGAACAACGAACCGTCGAACTGTCGCGCTGCGAATCGCAACAACGACGCGCCTGCCAACCGCAACAATGCCCTCGGCTTCCGCCTCGTCCGCTCGTCCTTGTAGCTCAAGGGAAATGCCGGATGGCGCCACTGAACAGGTGTTTGTCCTGCTCCCGGCCGCATTCGCGTGCCGGGACGAAAAGGGGCCTCGTCGTCAGGCGGGGTTCATGGGGCGGCAGTGCTGGTAGGCAGTCCATGGATTTGACAAGACCGAACGCTCTTCCGCCCCGATTTTTTTTCGCCGCGTGCTTTGTCATCCCGCAGGGAACCGTCAGCTCTACGCGGGGCGCGAAAGCAGTGGGCGTGCCTTTGGTGCACCACCCCGTGACAAACGTAGAGTACGCCCGTAGAGTGGACAGGCCCCTGCGGGGTGACAAAGGTGGTGAATGGAAATATCTCCGCCCCGCTTGGTGAAAACACCAAGCGGGGCGGAAATTTGAAAATCGTACTCCGGGCCTCCGCGTCTCCGCGGTAAAAAATTTGCAATGTCTCACCCCCCACGCAAGAATTTTTCCAAATTGAAATTTTTTAGCGGCGAACAGGACGAAGTTCGATACTTTCGCGCCTTCAAAATATTATTCCACCAGCACCACCATGTACCTGCTATGGTAATCGGCCTGATTAAAGAGACCAACGACCCGCGTGTAGCCCTTGTGCCTGCCAATCTTCCGAAACTCAAGCCTTCAGGCGCCGAATTCCTGATCGAAAGCGGCGCGGGCGCGAACGCCTTTTTCTCCGACAGCGAATACGCCGAACACGGGCGCGTGGCCGGCCGGAAAGAAGTGCTTCAGGGGGCCGACCTGCTCATCAGCGTGCACCCGCTCCCGGAGTCGGAGTGGAGCCAGTTGAAACCGGGCGCCGTCATGATTGCCCTGTTCCAGCCCTTCGCCAATGCGGACATCGTGCCTGCACTGGAAAAACACCAGCGCCGCGCGTTCAGCCTCGACATGATCCCGCGCACCACATTGGCGCAGGCGATGGACATTTTGTCCTCCATGGCATCTATCGCCGGATACGAGGCCGTGCTGATGGCCTCCACGCACCTGAGCCGATACATCCCCATGATGGTGACGGCGGCAGGCACGATCAAGCCGTCCAAGATATTGGTGCTCGGCGCCGGTGTGGCCGGTTTGCAAGCCATCGCCACTGCCCGCCGCCTCGGCGCTATGGTGGAGGCGTTCGATACGCGCCAGGCAGCCAAGGAGGAAGTCGAGAGTTTGGGCGCCAAGTTCATCGAAGTGGAAGGCGCCGTGGACGACCGCGGTGCGGGCGGCTACGCCGTTCAGCAAAGCGAAGAATACCTGCAACGCCAGCGCGCCGAAGTACAGGCGCGGGCAGCCAAGGCGGATATCATCATCACCACCGCCCAGGTGCGCGGACGCCGCGCGCCCCTGCTGTTGCCCGCCGAAACGGTGGACAAAATGCGCCCCGGCAGCGTCGTGGTGGACCTCGCGGCCAGTACCGGCGGCAACTGCGAACTGACGAAAGACGGCCAGATCATCCGCCACAACGGCGTGACGATTATCGGGGAGTCCAACCTCGCCAATCGCATGCCGCAAGACGCCAGCACGCTCTTCGGCAACAACGTGACCAACTTCCTTACCCTGCTGCTGAAAAAAGGCGTGCAGGACCCGGACTTCTCCAACGAGATCGTCCGGGAGAGTTGCATTTCCCTGAAAAAGACGGAATCCGCGGCTGCGTAATTGCTGCCCAGAACGAGCGCTGCTTCAAAGGCGGCTTGTTCTTAATTTCATTGATAACTGCTTGTTTGCTATAAATTTATGGAAGCACTGCTCAATTTTATCCACGAAAATCTCTTGCTCATTTACCTGTTGGCATTCTCCATCCTGTTGGGAATCGAGGTGATCTCGAAAGTGCCGGCGGTATTGCACACGCCCCTGATGTCGGGCGCCAATGCCATCCACGGCGTGGTGCTGGTGGGCGCGGTCATCGTCCTGTTCAACGCGCCGGCGGACGACTACTTCTCGCTCGGGCTGGGGTTTGTTGCCGTGATATTCGGCACCCTCAACGTCGTGGGCGGTTTTGCCGTCACCGACCGGATGTTGGAAATGTTCAAAAAGAAAAAGAAATAAGCCGCCGGTCTTCGCATCGGTATTTTTTGTCTGAAACCCGGATTCAGCACGCACCGGCAACACCCATTTCACTATGCTTACCACACATTTACTCGACGTTTTATATTTCATAGCAGCGCTTTCCTTTGTCATAGGCCTGAAAATGTTGAGCCACCCCGACTCGGCCCGCCGCGGCAACATTCTCGCGGCCATCGGCATGGGGCTGGCAGTACTGGGCACCCTGTTTTTCCACCCCTCGGCATCCAACGACGTAGTGGAGGAAGACCGTATGCTCAAACTGTTGCTGCTGTACGCGGCCCTCGCGATCGGCGGTTTTATCGGCTGGCGCGCGGCATACAAGGTTAAAATGACCTCCATGCCGCAGATGGTTTCCCTGTTCAACGGCCTCGGCGGCGGTTGTGCGGCCCTGCTGGCGGTGGCCGAATTGAAATTGCAATATTCCGGCGGTCACGGCCATCCGGAAGCGTCCGGCCTGATTCTGGTGCTGTTCACCCTGTTCTTCGGATCGGTGTCGCTCACGGGTAGTTTGCTGGCCTTCGCCAAACTCGAAGACCTCGTAAAAGACTCGGCAATCACCCTGCCCCGGCACACGATCTTCAATCTCGGCCTGCTTGCCATCATCCTCGGCCTCATCGGCTACACGGTATGGGGCGCGGGCGATGCCGGCATGACCTGGGGGCTTATCCTGTTCGGCGTGGCGCTCATCTACGGCTTTTCGTTCGTGGCCCCCATCGGCGGCGCCGACATGCCGGTGGTCATCTCCGTGCTCAACTCCTGCACCGGCCTCACCGCGGCGGCAGCCGGTATCATTTACGACAACCTGATTATGCTCGTGGGCGGCATTCTGGTGGGCGCCTCGGGTAGCATCCTGACGGTGCTGATGTGCAAAGCCATGAATCGTTCGCTTGCCAATGTACTGGTGGGCAGTTTCGGCGGCTCGTCCAGTTCGGCGGCCGCTGCTTCCGGCGATCAGACGATCCGGGAAATCACCCTGACCGATACGGCCGTGTTGCTGAACTATTCCAGTTCGGTGGTCATCGTGCCGGGTTATGGACTGGCGGTAGCACAGGCGCAAAAAATTTGTAAGGAACTGGACTCCTTGCTGGAATCCAACGGCGTGGATGTGAAATACGCCATCCACCCTGTGGCAGGCCGCATGCCCGGCCACATGAACGTGCTCATGGCCGAAGCCGACGTGCCCTACACCAAACTGTTCGATCTGGAAGAAGCCAACGAAGCGCTCAAAAAAGCGGACGTGGCCATCATCATCGGCGCCAACGACGTGGTAAACCCGGCTGCACTCGACGACCCCGGCAGCCCCATCTACGGTATGCCGGTGCTGGAAGTTTGGGAATCGAAAACCGTCATCGTGATGAAACGCAGCATGAAAGCCGGTTACGCGGGCATCGAAAACCCGCTGTTCTTCCACGCCAAAACCAAGATGTTGTTTGGCGACGCCAAGGATACTTTGCAGAAATTGGTGGCGGAGGTGAAGGCGCTGTAATGTGAATTCCCCTCCCTAGAATAAAAAATGTCACAGAGGCTCACAGAGACTAAGAGGGCACAGAGTTAATTATTTCTCTGTGCCCTCTTAGTCTCTGTGAGCCTCTGTGACATTTTTTTTAAAACAACATCCCCGCCAGCGTAGCCGACAGATACGACGCCAGCGTTCCAGCGATCAGGGCCTTGAAGCCCAATTTGGCCAGATCGGCCCGGCGGCTGGGCTCCAGGGCCGATATGCCGCCGATTTGGATGCCGACCGATCCGAAATTGGCGAAGCCGCACAACGCAAAACTGACAATGGCTAAGGTTTTGGGCGACAATGCCTCGTTGTCAATCAGTTCCTTCAACTGCAAGTACGCCACGAATTCGTTGGCAACCAATTTGGTGCCCATCAAAGCGCCGGCCTGCATGGTTTCATGCAAGGGCACGCCCATCGCCCACGCAAAACCCGCGAACAAGCCGCCGAGGATGAAATCGAGGCTGAATTGTGGGTAGCCGAACAGACCGCCTGCGGCACCCAGAATGAAGTTGATGAGGGCGATCAGCGCGAGGAAACCGATGAGCATGGCCACTACGTTCAGGCCGACTTTCAAGCCGTCGGAGCAGCCGGCGCTAATGGCGTCCACGATGTTGGAGTGCTGCTTGCCGACCTTCAGTTTCACCTTGCCTTGCGTTTCCGATTCTGCGGTTTCCGGGTGCATGATTTTGGCGACTGCCAAAGCGCCCGGTGCCGCCATGATGCTGGCCGCAATGAGGTATTCGGCGGGAACGCCAAACTTGATGTACGTGGCCATCACCCCCCCGGCAATGCACGCAAAACTCCCGCTCATGGAGGCCATGAGTTCGGAATTGGTCATGCCCTTCAGGTAGGGCTTGATCATGATTTGGGCCTCTACCTGTCCGACAAAAGCGCTGGAAATATTGCTCAGCGCCTCGGCACCGCTCACCTTCATGAAGTAGTTCATGCCGATGGCCAGTTTTTCCACGATCCACTGCATCAGGCCGATGTGGTAAAAAATATTGACGAGGCAGGCCACGAAAATGATGGTCGGGATGATGCGGACGAAAAAGATGAAGGTCTCGTTGCCGAACAGGGGAGCCAGTTTTTCGTCGTTGCCCAGTACTCCGAACACGAACTTGGCGCCCACGTCTGAAAAACTAAGCACTTTCGTGACTGCCCGGCCCAACCAACCGAAGATCGCCTGTCCGACAGGAGTTTTCAGGATGAAAACCGCCAGCAAGGCCTGCAACAACAAACCCATGCCTACGGTACGGAGATTGATGGATTTGCGGTTGTTGGATAGCAAAAAGGCGATGCCCAAAATCAAAACAATACCGATCAGGCCGATGAAGCGCTCCATGGAGATGAATGGTTAGGTAGGTAAATTCAAGCGTTGGTGAAAAATCGGCGAAAAGTACAGGAATTGATTTGTCCCGGGAAATAGTTTTCACAATTGATCCGAGTCCTTGCTTACCAGAATCTTGTCGATGCGCTGGCCATCTTTGTCCACAACCTCCAAGGTGTACCCTTGAAAATTGATTTTGTCGCCGACATCTGGCAATCCATGGAACACCTCTATGAGCAACCCTGCGACAGTCACATATTCCCCCGGTTTTGCATTATCCTGCTTCAGGTCGAAGAAGCGAATGAACTCTCCGGCGGGGTAAAGGCCGTCCACCAACCAACTGCCGGCATCGCGGAGGACGATTTTGTATTCATCCTCTCCGTGTTCCGACATGTCGCCGACAAGCGCATCGAGCACATCATCCATGGTAACCATTCCGCGTGTGGAACCGAACTCGTCCACCACAATCGCATAGTGTAGTTTTTCCCGTTTGAACGATTCCAGCAGCTTGTAGGCAAATGTACTCTCGGTGATGAACAGCGGTTTTCGAAGATGCTCGGTCAGGGCGAACGACGTGCCCAGCATGGGTTCGATCAGGTCTTTCAACAGCACGAGGCCCACAATGTCGTCCAAGTCTCCGTCGCGGCAGACCGGATATGCCGAATGTTTTTCCGTGCCGACTATCTGGCGGATGTCGTTCAGTTGATCGGTGGCATCAAAAAAAATGATGTCCCTGCGGTGGGTCATCAGCGCATTCACCTTTCGGTCGCCGAGCTCGAAGACACGTTCCACAATATGCTGTTCGATTTCCTGAATTTCGCCTTTGTCGGCACTCTCCCGGATGAGCAACCGGAGTTCCTCCTCCGTTACTCTGCCTTGCGTTTTGTTCCGAATGCCCAGCAGGCGCAAGAGCAAGTCATTGGTCGTCGTCAGAAGCCAAACGAAAGGTGCAGCGATGGTGGAAAGCAACATCATGGGGCGGGCCAACAGTATGGCAATCGGTTCGGGAAATGTCAGCCCAAGGCGTTTGGGCAACAATTCGCCCAATACTATGGACAAAAAGGTTACGAAAATTACCACTCCACCTACTGCGGCGTTGTGCGCGAACGGTCGGACCCACTCGACTTGGGCCAAAAAGGCCTCCACGTCGTCGGTTATGTTTTCTCCGCTGTAAATGCCGAGCAGCACGCCGATCAGTGTGATGCCGATTTGGACGGTGGAAAAAAAGCGGTTCGGATTTTCAGACAGTGCCAAGGCATACCCGGCATCCTTTCGCCCCTTGTCCCGGATGTTCTTCAACTTGAATTTTCGGGCGGATACAAGGGCAATTTCCGACATGGAAAAAATGCCGTTGAGCAGTACCAGCCCGATGATGATGAGCAGTTCCATAGGTATAGTTTTTCGTTTTTTCTTTTCGATGCACGCTTAAGCAGTGCGTTTCTTTAGCCGTCTTTTCACGAACTTTTCCAATTCCACGGCGTGGAACACGATGAGCGACATGCCCACGCAAAAGCCCAGTTCCCGCCAAGACAGCGGTTGTGTTTTGAAAATGTCGTTCATAAACGGCAGGTACACCACTGCCATTTGCAAGCCAAACGTCAGCAGGACGGACAACAGCAGGGGCATGTTGCTGAAAATGCCCTGCTTGTACAAAAATGTGCGGTCGCTGCGCACGGCGAGCACGTGGCCCAATTGCGACAGCGAAAGGACCGTGAATACCATCGTTTGCCAGTGCGCCAATTGGTTGTACATGCTCCATGCCTGTGTGCCCAACGTGATGCCGGCCATCAGGATGCCCACCCAGATGATGTGGTAGCCAACGCCGTCCGAAAACAGGCTTTCGTTTGGCTGTCGTGGTGGACGGCGCATGACATCGGCCTCTGCTTTTTCATTGGCCAAAGCCAGTGCTGGCAGACCGTCCGTCACCAAATTGATCCACAACAGGTGGATGGGCAAAAGCGGGATAGGCATGCCCAGCATGGGAGCCAGGAAAATGGTCCAGATTTCCGCGCCGTTGCAGGTCATGATGTACTTGACGAACTTTCGGATGTTGTCAAAAATCCGGCGGCCCTCTTTGACGGCCTTCACGATGGTCGCGAAGTTGTCGTCCAGTAAAATCAGGTGAGCGGCTTCACGGCTGACGTCGGTTCCGTTGATGCCCATGGCAACGCCGATATTGGCGGCTTTCAGCGAGGGTGCGTCGTTCACGCCGTCGCCGGTCATGGCGGCAAAATGGCCTTTTCGTTGCAGGCCGCGCACAATGCGCAGTTTTTGCTCGGGCGATACCCGGGCGTACACCACCGTTTGCTCCACTTGGTTCAGGAAGGTGTCGTCGTCAAGGTGTTGCAACTCGCTGCCCGTCAGCACCAGACCCTTGTCGTCCAGGATGCCGATTTCCCGGGCGATGGACTTGGCGGTGGCCGGGTGGTCTCCGGTGATCATGACCGGTTTGATACCCGCTGTTTTGCATTCCAGAATGGCTTGTTTGGCCTCCTGCCGGGGCGGGTCCATCAGGCCGGCCAGCCCGGCGAGGCACAGGTTTTGTTCGACGGTTTGGTAGGTGAACGGTTCGGGCAATTCGTCGAAGACCTGCCAGGCGTACGCCAGTACCCGAATGCCTTTGTATGCCCAGCGGTCGGACAGTTTCGTCAGCGCGTCGCGCTCGTCGGGATTTTTCAGGATGCCGGCCACCGACTCGCTCGCACCTTTTGTCAACACCAGAAACTTGCCGTCGAGGTGGTGGACGGTCGTCATGCACTTGCGGTCGGAGTCGAAGGGCAATTCGGCGACGCGCTGGAACTGACGAAAAACTTCCTGGTACCGTTCGAGACCGAGGTCCAGCACGGCCCGCTCGACAAGGGCCAGTTCGGTGGATTCGCCGAACGGCTCGTTCGCGTCGTTGAACTTGATGTCGTGGTTCAGGGCCATGCCGAGTTGCAGCATGGTACATGCAGTAGTTGGCACGGCCGCGGAAGGCGGTTGTTCGTGCAATTCCACCACGTGCATCTTGTTCTGGGTCAGGGTGCCGGTTTTGTCGCTGCAGATGTAGGTGACCGAGCCGAGCGTTTCCACGGCGGGCAGTTTGCGAACGAGGGCGTTTTCTTTGGCCAATCGCGCAGCGCCCCTCGACAGGGCGACGGTGATCAGGGCCGGCAAGGCTTCCGGGATGGCCGCCACGGCAAGGCTGATGGAGATGAGCATGATTTTGAAGGGGTCTTCGCCGCGCAAGACACCGGTCACGAACAACACCACGCAAATCAGCAGGATGAGGTAGGAGAGGTTTTTCCCAAACTTCGTCATACGCTGCTGCAAGGGCGTGGCTACTTCCTTTTCCTGCAACATTCCGGCTATTTTGCCCAGTTCGGTCTGCATGCCGGTAGCGACCACGACCCCTTTGGCCCGGCCATTGGTCACCAGGGTGCCCTTGAACACCATGTTCAGTTGGTCGCCGAGCGGGATGTTTTGCTCTTGTATGTCGGCATCGGACTTGTCTGCCGGTACGGACTCCCCGGTCAGCGAGGATTCATCCACCCGGAGCGCGTGGGCTTCGAACAGGCGCATGTCGGCAGGGGTGACGTTGCCGGCTTCCAGTGCCACCACGTCGCCGGGCACCAAAACGGTGGAGGAAACTATAAGCGCCTGGCCGTCCCGGATCACATGCGCCTGCGCCACGGTCATTTTTTTGAGCGCATCCATGGCTTTTTCGGCCCGGAATTCCTGGATGAAACCCACAACCGCGTTCAAGACGATGATAACGAAAATGATGATCGTGTCGGTGGCATCACCCATGATGCCGGAAAGCACGGCCGCCACCGCTAAAATCAGGATCATGAAATCCCTGAACTGAAACAAAAAAAGCAACCATACCGGCACTTTCTTTTTTTCCTGCAACTCATTCGGCCCGTACTGGCTGAAGCGCTCCTGTGCTTCGGCTGTCCGAAGCCCAGTTGTCGTGGTTTTGAGGTGACGCAGTACGTCGGCTATTGGTGTGTTGTAAAAACTCATGGCGTGTACTTGTTATCAGGACATGTTCTTCGAAGTTGCATGCTGCAAACATCCTACCTTCGCGCCCGTTTTTCATCATGTATTTGAAGCCGCCCGTTTTCGTATGCTCGATTTTTTCGCCCAGTTTATTGATTTCATTCGCCACCTCGACGTTCACCTCGAAAACATCATGCGCGAGTACGAACTGATGACCTATCTGTTGCTCGCGCTCATCATTTTTTGTGAAACGGGCCTCGTGGTCACGCCTTTCCTGCCTGGCGACTCGCTGCTTTTTGCGGCCGGAGCCATCACAGCCAAAACAGGCATCCTGAACGTTTGGTTGTTGATTCCGCTCCTGTTCTTCGCCGCGATATTGGGCGACAACACCAACTATTTTTTCGGAAAATACCTTGGCGACAAAGTGTTCACCCGCGACTACTGGTTTCTCAAACGCTCCTACATCGAGCGCACGCAGCATTTTTACGAAAAATACGGGGGCCGGACGTTGGTCATTGCACGATTTGTGCCCATCGTGCGCACATTTGCGCCATTCGTGGCCGGGGTGGGCAAAATGCGTTATCGCCGGTTCATCGGTTTTTGCATCGGCGGAGGCATCCTTTGGGTGACGCTGCTGACCCTGGCGGGCTACTTTTTCGGCCAAATCCCGATCGTGAAAAACAATTTTGAGATCGTGGTTTTCGGCATCATCGGGATTTCCGTGCTGCCGATCGTAGTGGAATTTGCACGGGCCAAGTTTGGAGCAAAGTAAGCGGCGCAAAAAAAGTGTCACAGAGGCTCACAGAGTTTAAGAGGACACAGAGAAAAAAATAAAAACTCTGTGTCCTCTTAAACTCTGTGAGCCTCTGTGACACTTCGCTCTACGAAGGAAAAACCTCCAGCGCCAACGCCATGCTTTGGCCAAATGCCTCGCGGTCTAGCGCTAATTTTTCGCCGATATCATCGAAAAAGAACACCAGGTTCTCCGTGGCCATGTTGCCGGTGAGGTCGTCCTTGGCCATGGGGCAGCCCCCGAACCCGCGCATGGCGCCGTCGAATCGGCGGCAACCGCTTCCCCAGGCGGCCTGTATTTTTTCGCGCCAGTTGTGCGGCTGGGTGTGCAGGTGCGCGCCGAACTCGATATTCGGGTAGGCCGGGATCAGGTTGCTGTACAGGTAGGAAATGTTTTCCGGGTTGGAGCAGCCGATGGTGTCGGAGAGCGAAAAGATGCGGATGCCGTACGGCACGAGTTCGTCCACCCATTTGTGTACGATTTCGGCATTCCAAGGGTCGCCATACGGGTTGCCGAAGCCCATGGACAGGTACAGCACGAGCGCTTTCCCGTGCCGTTCGCACAACTCCTGGATGGCCTTGGTGCGTTCCACGCTTTCGGCGATGGTGGCGTTGGTGTTGCGCAACTGAAACGTCTCGCTGACGCTGAACGGGTAACCGAGGTACGCGATTTCTGGAAACCGGCAGGCATCCTCGGCGCCGCGTTCGTTGGCCACGATCGCCAACAGTTTGGTGGCCGTTTGCGAAAGGTCTAACTTTGCCAGCACTTCGGCGGTATCGCGCATTTGCGGAATGGCTTTGGGACTGACGAAGGAGCCAAAGTCCAGCGTATCGAATCCCACGCGCAGCAATTGGTTGAGATAGGCCGCCTTCTGGTCCGTTTCGATAAAATCGTGCAGCCCCTGCATCGCATCGCGCGGACATTCGATGAGTTTGACGGTAGACGGTGGACGGTGGACGATGGACGGCAAGGCAGAAGTGGTGTTGTCTGGTTGCTGGACTGAACAAATTTGGTGCCCCAAAGTTATGCAGCCATCGAACACAAGCATTTGATAAAAAAAATTACATGAAAAATAAAGGACGTTGGATCGTTTTTGGACTTGCCTTAGTTATCGTCGGCATCACAGCCATGATCCTGCAGTTGGTGGGCGCCCAGTGGGCATTTTTGCAGTTCTTGGAACTCCCGGGCCGACTGTTCGCTTTCGTGGCGAAAGTACTCATGGTCATGGCCGGGTTTATCATCATTTCGTTGGCCAACACGGATTGGGAAAAAGATCGGAAGGAGAGCCAGGGAAAATAGTGGCGAGTTTTAAGCCGGGGTTCAAACCCGACTCAAAACTCGCCACTCAAAACTTTAAAGGGGGAACAAAACGCCGGCAGAAAGTGCGATCCCGCGGGTAACCACAAAGTCCTTGTCCGAGTCATCGAGGTTGGTCAGCCCCATGAGATAACGTCCATCTACAAACAATTTGGTCGAGCTACCCAGGTTGAACGAAACGGCCCCGCCGAACTGCAAGCCAAGTTCCGTGCGCGCGGTTTCGCCTTTCTCAAAGGATATAACATCAGTCCTTGGGCTACCGGCCAAAATAGTTTTTGTCCTCCCGTTCAACGAGTAACTGAAACTTGGTCCAGCGAGAACATCAAAACGGCCGGAACCAAAAGACATACCGCCTTTGAGCAAAATCGGTATTTCAATTTGATTCAAAAGAATGTCCGTTTCGAGGTTTACATTGCCCAAAATTGGATCTGGAGTGATAGCAAAGAACCTAGTGCCTTTCTGAATGAAGTTCACCTCGGGCTGAATGGCAAAATTGTCGTTGATCCGAATCTCGGCAACCACGCCGAAGAGCAACGACAGCCGGGATAGCGGCTTATCATCCTCATCGTCAAACGACAAGGTGGCCAAATTGATGCCGGCACGAGGGCCGATGCTGAGTTGTGCAAAGCCGCTAGTGGTAAATGCAAAAAAACAAATTGTGAGCAATCCTTTTTCAAGAACTTTCATAACAATCTAATGGTTTGGTGAAAAATGAAAACAGATACTTCAGCATGTCGTGGCAGCCAACGAGTTAGCGGGGAATAATGCACCGGTCGGCGGGCAAGCGTGTAGCCTTCCTTCCGGGCGCAGGTTTGGTTTTTGCCCCTATTGCGTGCCTGAAAATATTGGTACAAAAGTCGCGGGTGCGTTTTTCCGATACAATCCCATGAAAGGGGGACAGGAGGGAGGCGGGGCGCGTAGAAATGGTATCAGGGTAGTGTCAACCTCCATTCCACGTATTTATCTTCTACACATAAACCATGAAACTCACCATTTTCGGCGAACCGATCATTGATCCGAACGCCATTGCTCAAATTCAGCGCTGTGCCTCCGGCCCGGATGACCGTGCCACGCTCACCGCCGATGCGCACTACGGGTACGGGCACCCCATCGGGGGCGTAGTGGCGTATCCGGATAAAATCAGCCTTTCCGGTGTGGGTTTCGACATTGCCTGCGGGAACAAAGCCTGCCAGACCAACATCCGAGCCGCCGATATTGACACCGAAAAAGTCATGGACGAGGTGTTCAAAAAGATCGGCTTTGGCATCGGGCGGCCCAACCCCAAGCCGATAGACCACCCGGTTTTCGATTCGATCTCCAAGGCGACGTTCAAGCCGCAGCGCGACATGATGAAACTGGCCATGGAACAACTCGGTACCGTCGGGTCGGGCAATCACTTCGTGGACTTGTTCGAAGACGAAGCAGGTTGGCTTTGGATCGGTGTACACTTCGGTTCGCGCGGGTTTGGCCACAAAACCACGATGGGCTTCATCGCCCTGTCCAAAGGGAAACGTTTCGACGAGCACGCGCCCGAGGGCGGCATGGATGCCCCGCCCATCCTGTTCGATGCCGCTGGCCAACTGGGCCAGGACTACCTCGCGGCCATGCGTCTTGCGGGCGAGTACGCCTACGCCGGGCGCGATACTGTAGTGGCCAAGGTGCTGGAAATCCTCGGTGCGAAATCCGTTTTCGAGGTGCACAACCACCACAATTTCCTGTGGGAAGAAGAGCATTTTGGTCAGAAGTACTACGTCGTGCGGAAGGGCGCCACGCCGGCGTTTCCCGGTCAGTATGGGTTCGTGGGCGCCAACATGGCCGACACCTCGGTCATCATTCGCGGCAAAGACAGCGGGAAAAGCCGCGAGGGCCTGTACTCCACGGTGCATGGCGCGGGCCGTGCCATGAGCCGTACCCAGGCTGCCGGTAAGAAACGCTGGAAAAACGGTCAGGTGCAATTCCTCACCAAGGGCCTGGTGGACTGGGTGCACGTGAAAAAAGCGATCAAAAAACAGGGGATCGTGCTGCGCGGCGGCGGCGCCGACGAAGCGCCGGAGTGCTACAAAAAATTGGACGAGGTGCTGGCCTATCACGAGGGCACCGTGGAGGTCATGCACCGGTTGCGCCCCATCGGCGTGGCCATGGCGGCGCCGGATATGTTCGATCCGTACAAGGATTGATCCGATTGGTTCGAATATTTCGATTGATTCGATTGCTCCGGGATTCGGCCTGCAACCTTTTTTGGGAAGGCCAAGTCCAACTTTTCAGTCGGCGCTAATGCACCTTGCGGCGCTGTTTTTTCACCAAGTACATACCGATAGCTATGCAAACATCCGCTTTCGCTGCCCGCCGGGCAGCCCTCACTTTTTTTGCCTTTGCCGTATTGGGGCAAGCACTTCTGGCCCAAACGAATGGGGCTTCTCCGCTTGGAAAAGCCAATTTCGCCGCCTTGTACGAAGATGTTCCGTTCCCTCCAAAAACCACTACCGAAGCGGCCCGCCGAAACTATGGCGCGGATTATCTGAATCCCGATCTTTTTGCGCTCGAAAAATTTTACCAACCGTTCACCGACCGGGTGGAGCGGGCTGCCGGCGAGTACCGGGACTATTACGCCAACCGGAGTCAGGCGTACATGGCCACGCAAAATGAAGCAACCATGCGTGCCCAATATGCGGCACAAGTCAACCAGAACCCGATCATCGCGTCTATGGGGGGTGTGGATGCCGTGCAAAACATGACCCCGGAACAGGCCGAAGCCGCCGCCCGCAAGGCCGCCGCCGGGTACATGGCCGATCCATATTCGGCCAACAACGTGCAATCGGCGGGCATGTCGGCGCTGTATCAAAAAATAGCCGCCGACCCGGAGTATGCCGCCCGTTTTCAGAAAATGTCGGAGAAAGAACGCGAAGCGGAACTGCGCCGCTACATGGCCAACGACAAGGTACAAGCCAAAACCCCGGCCCAAATGCAGCAGGAGCAGCAGCATAAGGCCAAGCAAATGCAGGACGCCGACAAAGTGCGTGCTGCCATGATGTTTCAGCAGTACGGTGCCGATCTGCTGGCGAAGATCGAGGACGCAAAATCACAGTACGAAAACCGGCGTGCGCTGCTACTGGCGGGCTCCGGCAACCACGACGAGATCGAGGCCGATTTTCAGAAAAAATACGATGCCATACCGGAGATCATTCTGGGTGAAGGCCGCGAAAAAGAGCCAGTACAAACCCAAAAACTGTATGAGACCACCACGCTGAGGCACCGGGAGTTCGCAGCGAAAGTGCTGAAACAGGAGGCCGTCCTGCTGGCCGAACTCCAGAGCGCCTTCAAAAGCATCGCTGCCGAGCATGCGGCTTTTCTGAAAGCACACCGCCACGAGGTGAACGGAAATATGGCTGACCAGATTTCGGGTACGGAAACAGAAACCATGCTGGCAAGCCTCGAGATGGGGCTGATCGGGCTGGCAGACGACCTGAGCAAAAACGCGCAACAGAGCACCCGCGAGGCCGCTCTCTGGGAAAAACTTTGGTGGGAGCGCATCGGCCGAAACCAACAGCCAACAGCCAACGGCCAATAGCCAACTCAGGCTACTTGCCCACCGCAACTGGAACCGGCGCCAGCCGTGCAGCCGTAGCAATGCTGGTTCAGCACGATGTCGCGGCGCTCAAGCGCTTCCAGGTCAAAATCGTCCACATGCACACGCGGCCCGGCCACTTTCAGGTCGAGCATCTGGTTGAAATCGCAGTCGTACAGATAGCCGTCCCAACTGACCGAGATGGTGTTTCGGCACATGACGCCCGCTACTGCCGATGGATTGAAGGCATCCAGTAGGTTCTGCATATAATTTTCATACTGGCCGGCCTCCAGCAGGTAGTCCAGAAAACGGCTGATGGGCATGTTCGTGATGGCGTACAAGTGGTTGAAATCCACGTCGTGTTTGCGTTTGAGTTGGGCTTTGAACTCGCGCTCGAGGGCTGCCTGGTTGCCGGGCAGGAAGGTTCCGGTCGGGTTGTACACCAAGTTCAGGTGCAGCCCGGAGCCTTCCTGCGCGTAGCCGACGGCATTCAGCAGGCGCATGGCCTTGATGCTGTCGTCGAACACCCCGTCGCCGCGCTGGCTGTCTGTGCGGCGGGCGTTGTAGTGCGGCAGCGAGGACACGACCTCCACCTGGTGCTCCGCGAAAAACTGCGGCAGATCGCGGTATTTTTGATTGGACATGACGATGGTCAGGTTGCAACGATCCATGACGTGTTTGCCCAAGGCGCGGCATTCCTCCACGAACCAACGGAAGTTTGGGTTCATTTCTGGCGCGCCACCGGTGATGTCGACCGTCGGGATATCATAGCGGCGCAGGATGTCGAGGCATTTTTCGAAGGTAGCGCGGGTCATGTTCTCCGCCTTGCGGTCGGGCCCGGCATCCACGTGGCAGTGGGCGCAGGTCTGGTTGCAGAGTTTGCCGACATTCACCTGAAAAACTTCGATGCGTGTCGGTCTCAGGTTTCCGTCAAGAAAACCCGCTTGTTTGATCGTGTCCGAAAACGCCGGGATACGGACATCGCTCATAGCCTTGCCGTTCAATACTTCCAATTGGAAAAACGTATCGGAGAGTGCGCTGTGCCGCGAAGCCAGCGACTTGCTGCGTTGGTGGATACTCATAAATGGAGGTTGAGCAGGTTAGAAGGTTTCGGGTTAGAAGGTTTCGGGTTAGAAGGTTTACATGGTGCTTCCAAACCCGAAACCTTCAAACCAGAAACCTTCAAACCTACATAGTGAGTCCTTCTGCGTGGTTCATCATTTGGGTGGAAAAAACAAGGCTGGAGCCGGCGCGAATGGCGGCGGCGACGTGTACGGCTTCCATCATTTGCTCCTCGTCGGCGCCTTTGCCGAGGCAGTCGGTCGTGTAGGCATCAATGCAGTATGGGCACTGGACGGTATGGGCCACCGCCAATGCGATGAGGGCTTTTTCCCGTTCGGTAAGGGCTCCTTCTTTGAATACTTCGCCGTACCAGGCAAAAAACTTGTCGGCCATGGGTTTTTGCCATGCACCGATATTTCCGAATTTTTTCAGGTCTTCGGGATCAAAATAGTGTTTTGTAGACATGGGTAATTGAATTGTGGATAAAACCGGATGAGCGTTTTCTACATGTACGAAGCGTAACAGCCAGTTGGATTTCTGGTTGCTCCCGAGGGGCAAAAATAGGTGGCCATACTTGTTTCCCGGGCATTTCATTTTCGGCATGAGAAACTTGTCTGAGTACGGACAAACTTGTTGATGAACTGTCGCGTTTTGGCGTTACTCCTTGTAAAACAGAAAGAAACAGCGGAGGGTACACAACCTGTTCGACGTCTCGTTCGTTGGTGGCCTATCAAAACGAAACGACAAAACTTGTTCATGGCATCAAAATCCTACAAATCCTTACATTGGATTGCATTGTTGTTTGCTTTTTTGTTGGGTGTCATGCTTACCTATTGGGTGCTCAACGACAAACTGCCCGTATCGTCCACTTTTGCCGGGGAAACCAACGAAACACCCAATTTGCCCTGCGACTACACCATATCCAGGATCAAAGGGTATGAGTTCGTGCGTCCGTTGTTGTCTGCCGAACCCAATTGTGTATCTGCCGGGTTGACCCACGCCAAGGCTAGACTGACCCACGTGATTGACAGTCTTGTCGGCGCGGGGGCTATTCGCGAGGCGTCGGTGTATGTGCATGAGTTCGAGCGCGGCCAACGATTCGCCATTAACCCGGCGGCGCGCTACCATCCGGCATCTCTGATGAAAGTGGCCCTGCTGTTGTCGAGCCTTCGCATTGCAGAGGCTACGCCCGGGTTGCTGGCTCAAAAGATTCGGTACGATCCCCCGCAGGCTTCTCAAATTAGTGCCCAATACTACAATTATCCGACCATTCAAGCGGGCAAGGAGTACTCTGTCCATGACTTGCTGTACCAGATGGTCGCAAACTCCGACAACTATGCAACTTGGATGCTGGCCAGCCGGATACAACCCGATCAGACGCCAAAACTTTTTCTTGACCTTGGGCTGCCGAAACCGGCGGAGGACAAGGTGCAGTTCACCATGACCGCCGAAGAGGTGTCCGTTTTTTTTAAGGCCATCTTCAACTCATCCTACCTCAGCCCGGAATACTCCGATTATGCGGCACGCCTCTTGAGCAATTGCGCGTTCCGGGAGGGATTTGGAAAAGGTTTTCCGAAGGGCACGAGGATGTGGCACAAGTTCGGCGAATGGCGATATGCGGGCTACGACTTTGAGCTGCACGAATCGGGAATCGTGTACGTACAGGACAATCCGTACCTGATTACCGTAATGACAAAAGGAAAGGATACCGACCGGCAAGCCGAGGTCATTTCTGTCATTTCCAAGGCATTGCACAATGCCTTGACCGAGCGTGGTGGCGGCAAAAAAGTCGGGAGTTTGCCGCGCAATAGCTCTGAGGCTTTGAATCCGTAAATTTTATTTCTTCCGTTTGGTAGGTATTGGAGCACGAAATCCTTAGGCAAGGGTTTCATAGAAATCCGGTTTGTCATAACACATGAGCGGTGGCAAAGAAAAGTTTAAAAAATAAGTTTCCATTATTTCGGGGCCATTTAATTTAGTCGTGGATATATTTGCCCAAGCATCACCATGACAAAATTTTAAACCATTCACATCATGAGTAAAATTCCACTTTGGCTTATTGCACTTGTGTTCGTGGGGTACTCGATCTGGGCTGTTCGTTTCTGGCATTGCCATGTATGCCAGTGTTGCGACGGCCAGGCGCCTCCCACTGAAACAGCAAAAACGAGTGGCGTACCGTTGTTCAAATGGAACGCCGACCAGCCTGAAGCCGACGCAAACTTCGAGGCATGGAAAAAAGCCCTGCTCGGAAAGAGCGGCCAGGGCGACACCCTCCTTATCACCGGCTGGCAACGGCCCGGCGAAACGCCCGAATTGGGGCTTGCCCGTGCAAAAGCACTCAAGGCGCTCTTGCCCGAACTTCCGGACAGCCGCACCAAACTGGCCTTCAAACCCGTAGAGGACGCCCTTGCCGAAGGAGGCCCGCCCTTGGAATCTGCCGATTTTTCCTGGCTCAAAATGGTGCTGGCCATGGAAGAGGGCGCCATCATCGAATCGGACAACGACGTGATTTTCCTCTTTCCGTTCAAATCCACGGAAAAGGACAAAGACCCCAAAGTGGATGCCTATCTGACGAAGCTGGTGGAAAAACACAAGGCCACCAAGGCCACGTTCTCGCTCGTCGGACACACGGACAACGTGGGTGAAGAGGCCGCCAATACCCAACTCGGCCTCGCAAGGGCCAAGGCTATTGCCAAGTTTCTCACAGATCACGGCATCGCTTCCAACCGAATCAAGGTGGATTCCAAGGGCGAAAGCCAGCCGGTAGCCGACAACAACACCGAAGACGGTCGCCACCAGAATCGCCGGGTCGTGCTCACCACCGTCAACCGTTAACTGATCAAAACAAACTCAACACCATGTATTTCGCCTATATTTTTCTCAACAGCTTCACCGAAAACCTACCGGTCGGCCTCGCCCTTTGCATCGTTCCGTTCCTCCTGGGCTGGCTCTTTGCCTACATTTACCACAAAGTGACGGCCCTCCGCGACGAGAACGCCGAACTGCATCTCAAAGTGAGCGACCAGACCAACGCGATCACCGAATTGCGCATGAACCTGTCCAAGACAGAATCCGAACTGGAAACCAAAGCGGGAGATCTGCGCAAGGCCAAGGACTCCCTTATTCTGTGTGAAAGCGAGCGCAATGCGCTGCGCGAGCAAGTCGGAGACGACGGCAAGGGCAGCAAATCCGCCAAAGCGGCGCCCAAGGCTCCCGAGGTCCGCACCATCATGTTTGCGGGATCAAAAGTGAAGTGGGACGATCTGGAGATCGTGGAAGGCATCGGCCCGAAGATCGCCAAACTCATGCACGATGCCGGTGTCACGACTTGGGAGCAGTTGGCCATGACCTCGCCCTACCGCTTGCGCGAGATTCTCGAAGGCGGCGGACCGCAGTACAACATTCACGACCCGGAGACGTGGCCGCAGCAGGCCGACCTCGCAGCCCGGGAAAAGTGGGACGACCTGAAGAAATTGCAGGATGAACTCACGGGCGGAAAAGCCTGATTTGACCTGGTGTAAAAATTAACATGGGTCATCCCGAATTTCGGGATGACCCATATTCGCATGTTTGTTGGTTGGAAGTATTAGCCGCCGCGTTGTGTACGCCCTTTTTTCATTTCGCTGCCATCAGCGGGCTTGTCGCCGGGTTTGCGCGTGGTGGGCGTTTTATCGGTTGGAGCAGGAGCCTCGGGCTTTTGCTCCCACTTGCCTGCAGGGGCATCCCCGTCTTTTGCGGCATCATCGGTGCTGTCGTCGCCATCACCGTTTTTGTGCTGCTTCTTGTTCTTTTTTGCCTTTTTGGCTTTGTCCTTTTTCTTCTTCTTGTCTTTTTTGACCTTGGCTTTGCCCTTTTTGTCGGCATCGTCTTTGTCTACCATATCCTTGTCGCCGCCTTTGCCTTTGCCACTGAATGCGGCGCCGTTGGAGCGCTCCTCGGCGTGTTTGATCTTGTCGGTTTTGTCCTTCTTCTCTATTTTTTCAGTCTGGGTGGACGATGCAGGCGGAGTTTGCGGGGTGGTTGTTTGCGCCAGCACGACAAGTGTCGAGAACAGGGCGATGAAAGCGGACAGCAAGAATTTCTTTGTCATGGATAAAAAACGATTTTGTTTGTGAAGGACATTTGTACGCCCGAATCCTGCAAAAGGTACGGGCGGCATGCGGGCTTAACAGAATCTTAATTGAAAATGCCGCAGAATTGCCCGGATCGGATTTCCTTTGAGGGAAAAAAACGAGACATGTCCGACCGCCGCAGTTTTATCCGTCAAACCGCTGCCCTGCTGGGCGGCATGGCCCTGCACCAGGATGCGCGCGCAGCCTTTTTTCCGGCCGCTCCCTCCGTTCTCAATGCGAATACGTTGCTCGATACTCGTACGGAAGAAGAATTTTGGCGCCAGGTTCGGCTTGCCTACGCGGCAAGCCCGAATATCATCAACCTGAACAACGGCGGCGTGTCTCCGGCCCCGAGGGCAACCATCGAAGCCCTGGACCACTACAACCGTATATGCAACGAGGCACCTTCGTACTACATGTGGCGCGTGCTGGACCAAAACAGGGAGCCTTTGCGCTACAACCTCGCCGCGCTGGCCGGTGCCGACCCGGAGGAAATCGCGCTGAACCGGAACTCCACCGAGGCGCTCAACACGGTCATCTTCGGCTTGAATCTGAAGGCTGGCGATGAGGTCGTGCTGTGCAAGTACGACTACCCGAACATGATGAACGCCTGGAAGCAGCGTGAAAAACGCGACGGCGTCCGACTTGTCTGGACGGAACTGGACTTGCCTTCCGAGGACGAGGATGCCCTCGTGCAGGCATACATTTCCAAATTCACAAGCAAAACCCGGATCGTACACCTCACACACGTCATCAATTGGTGCGGCCAGATATTGCCTGTGCGCCGCATTGCCGACGCAGCCCACGCGCGCGGTATCGAGGTGCTCATTGACGGCGCCCATTCCTTTGCCTTGCTGGACTATAAAATTCCCGAGCTCGGCGGCGACTATTTTGGCACCAGCCTGCACAAATGGCTCGGCGCTCCATTCGGAAACGGCCTGCTCTGGATCAAAAAAGAAAAAATCCCAAACGTGTGGGCACTGCTCTCGAACGACAACCCCGATGGCGGAGACATCCGGAAGTTCGAAAGCCTCGGCACCCGCAGTTTTCCGGTGGAAATGGCCGTCGGATATTCGCTCGACCTGCACAACCTGATCGGCACGGCACGCAAACAGCAGCGCCTTCATTACCTGAAAAACTACTGGATGGAGCGGGTGCGCGACGTGCCGGGGGTACGGTTCTACACCTCCATGCACCCGAAATGGGGCTGCGCCATCGGGGTGTTCGGGCTGGAAGGTAAAACCGGCGGGGACATTTCCATCGCTTTGTTCGAGCGGTATAAAATCCATACCGTCGGCATCGTTTGGGAAAAACTGAACGGTGTGCGGGTCACTCCCAACGTGTACACCACGGAAGCCGACCTGGACAAGTTGGTCATGGCGATTCGAAGCATCGCTTCCAAGCCCTGAAAAAGGCGATACCTTTGCGGGGCTTTCAAACAAACACAACCTACCATCGAACTATGCCCGAGCATATCCTTTTTTCCATCGAAAACCAGGTGGCGTGCATCACCCTGAACCGCCCGCAGGTGTTCAACTCCACGCACCATGCCATGCGCATGGAAATCCTTGCCGCGCTGGAAACCTGCAAAAACGACCCGGACATCCGGGCCGTTTACCTGACCGGTTCCGGCAAGGCATTCTGCGCGGGCGAAGACCTGCAGGAAGTGACTGATCCCAACGGCCCGTCGCTCGCGGAGATCATTTCCACGGGCTACAACCCGATTGTCATGGCGATCCGGACGATGGAGAAGCCAGTGGTCTGCGCCGTGAACGGCGTAGCGGCAGGAGCCGGCGCCAACATTGCCCTGGCGTGCGACATCACCGTGGCCGCCGAGTCGGCCTCGTTCACGCAGGCATTTTCCAAGATCGGCCTGATCCCCGACAGCGGCGGCACCTGGACGCTGCCCCGGCTCGTGGGCCTTCAGCGCGCCACGGCGCTGATGATGTTGTCCGACAAAATTTCTGCCGCCGATGCCGCCGCTATGGGCATGATCTGGAAAGCGTTCCCGGACGAGTCGTTCCCGGAGGAGAGCCTGAAGATCGCCGAGACTTTGGCAAAAATGCCCACCCGGGGCCTTGGCCTGACCAAACGGGCGCTCAACCGGGCGTTCAGCCACGATTTTGCCGCACAGTTGGCCGTGGAAGACGAACTGCAAACGGTCGCCGGCCAAACCCACGATTACCGCGAAGGGGTGGCGGCCTTTTTGGATAAACGCAAACCGGTTTTCAAAGGCGAGTAGGTCGAAGTATGATTTTTCCAACGGGAAAGGGACGGCGGTCGCGCAAGGGGTTTTGGCCGGCGTTGGTGGTCACGCTCGTTATCGCGTTTGTCATCAGCCCGCAGTTCCGTTTTTTTGTGGTCTCGCTCTTCGAGTACCCGTTCCACTACCGCGAATACCGGGAGTTCGGCATCCGGGTGCCCTCAGGCTATGCGGTACACGGCATTGACGTGAGCCGGTATCAGAGCCGGGTGGACTGGGAGCGGGTGGCGGCCATGCGGGTGGGGGAAAAACGTATCCATTTTGCCTTCGTCAAAGCAACCGAAGGGACATGGATGCAGGATACCTGGTTCGATTTCAACTGGAAGAATGCCCGCCAAAACGGCATCGTCCGGGGCGCTTACCACTATTTTCTGCCCGATCTAAGTCCGGTGGATCAGGCCCGGCATTTTGCCCGCACCGTAAAACTTCGTTCTGGCGACCTGCCTCCCGTAGTGGACGTGGAGGAAACGCGCGGCATGAACCGGGAGCAGATCCGTAAGTTCACCAAGACATTTCTCGATCACCTGCAACGCCACTACGGCGTGAAACCCATCGTGTACACCAACCGGGATTTTTACAAAAACCATTTCGCCGATCAGCCGGAGTTCAAGCCCTACTGCTTCTGGATCGCGCACTACCACGTCGCCGACCTGAACTTGCCCGACGGCAGCAAATGGCACTTCTGGCAGCACAGCGACCGGGGCCGGGTGAACGGCATCAACGGCGATGTGGATTTCAATGTGTTTTACGGGGACAGCGCGACGCTGAGGAAGATGTGCTTGCCTTGAATGGGGTTTCGGGTTTGGAGGTTTCGGGTTTGGGCGGGTAGCGGCGATGCGACAGGGGCAGACGTTAACTTGAGGTTAATCGTTCGGCGGCAGTCGAGGTGCACCGTACTTTTGCGCCGTTCAGTTCACACATTTCACCTTCCTTATTTTCAACATGACAAAAACACTGCTCGTATTGCTCGTTTGCCTGGGAGCCGCAGGCCTTTCCGCGCAACAACTCAAAACCCTGCCCTCCGCGAAAGTGAAGACCCTCGAAGGTCAAACGCTCGACGTAACGGAACTCGGAAAAACCGGCAAAATCACGGTGATCTCGTTCTGGGCTACCTGGTGTTCCCCCTGCAAAAAAGAACTCGACGCCATCAAAGACTACTACGAAGAGTGGCAGGAAAAGTACAATATGGAACTGGTCGCGATCAGCGTGGACGACCCGCGCACGGTGGCCAAAGTGCCGGCCATGGTGGCCCAAAAAGGTTGGACGTATCGCATCCTGCACGACTACAACAAAGAATTTCAGCAAGCCGCCAACGTGGCATCGGTACCGTTCACGATCATGCTGGATGCCAAAGGCAATGTCGTGTTCGAACACACCGGGTATGCTCCCGGCGACGAACTGGAACTGGAGGATCGCATCAAGGAACTTTCGAAATAAACCAGAGGTCGTCTCATAAGTACTTTTTCACCTCGGAGACGCAGAGACGCGGAGTTTTGATAATCAAGTTTTTAAAACTCTGCGTCTCTGCGGTGAAAAGAAAAACATGGCTTATGAGATGCCCTCCGGTAAGGGCCGTGGGAGCAGGTAGGACTGCATCCACGGCCTTTTTTTGTCGCTTGGGTTGGATGAAAACTTGGCTATGTTTGCCTTCGGAATTCACCGCACCACTGCCATGTCGAAAAAAAAACAACACCAACCCAAACCTGCTCCGACGCCTCGTGAAACACCCCGAAAGCCGGCTGCGGCACATGCTGCCGATACCGGTGGCTTTCCAATAGTCTGGCTGGCCGGCGTGCTGGTTTTGGCAGGCGTGTTGTTTTTGCCCATCCTGAACCATCAGTTCACGAACTGGGACGACGAGTTGTACATCGTCAACAACGCCTTATTGCGCGGCCCGGACTGGAAGGGTATTTTCACGCAGCCCGTGGTGTCCAACTACCACCCGCTGACGATGATCACGCTGGCGCTGAACTACCAGGTGTCCGAACTGAAGCCGTTCTCGTATTTTTTCGTCAACTGGGCCTTGCACCTGGCCAATGCCGGGCTGGTATTTTACTTAGTCTGGCTCTTGTCGGGCAAGTTGCGCTGGGTGGCTGCGTTCACGGCGTTGGTGTTTGCCGTGCATCCCATGCACGTGGAGTCCGTCGCCTGGATTTCGGAGCGAAAGGACGTGCTGTACGCCTTTTTTTACCTTCTGGCCTTGCTGCGCTACTGGCGCTACATCACCGGCGGAAGCCGGGTGGACTACTGGTTGACCTTCGGTTTTTTTCTGCTGTCTCTGCTGTCCAAACCCGCAGCGGTCGTGTTGCCGCTGACCTTGCTGTTGCTGGACTACTGGAAAGGGCGTTCATTCGACCGGAAAGTTTTGCTGGAAAAAGTGCCGTTTTTCCTGCTTTCCGCAGCGATGGGCGCGGCCACGGTGCTGATCCAGTCGAAAAAAGCCGTGGCTTCGCTGGACTTGTATTCGTTCACGGATCGCCTGTTTTTCGGCTGCTACGGGTTGGTGACTTATCTGGGGCGCTTTTTTGTACCAACGCCGCTTTCCGCCTTTCATCCGTACCCGATGAAAGGCGCTTGGGGTCTTTCGCTCACGCTGGCGCCGGTGCTGCTTTTGGTCCTGGCCGCTGTGTTGTGGTACTTCCGAAAGCAAAAGGCCGTCGTGTTCGGGCTGCTATTTTATGTGGCCAACATCATCCTCGTCGTGCAGTTCCTGGCCATCGGCAACACGATTACGGCCGAACGCTATACCTACGTCCCGTACATCGGCGTGGCATTTGCCCTGGCCATGCTGGTCGCCGACAAGGCGCCCAAGGCAAGTTCCGGCATGCTGCAATGGGGGCTGCTCTTATTGGCTGCGGTGGGATTTGGTTTCCTTTCCCGCCAGTACATCCCGACTTGGGCAACCACTGAAACACTCTGGTCGAACGCGATACGCCAATACCCCTGGGCCTGGGTGCCCCGCTCCAACCGAGCCAATTTCTACTACCAGGAATCACAGCGTCCGCCCAATGCCGCCAAGATGTCGGCTTTTTTGGAAATGGCTGCTGCCGATTGCGATACGGCGCTGACCTACAACCCCAAACATGTTGCCTCGCTCGATATCCGCAGCCTCGCAAGCCTGCGCCTGGGCCGTGCCGAAATATCTTTGGCGGATGCGCAAATGATCGCCAAAGTGGAACCCAATAACCCCAAAGGGCATGTCTTGTGCGGCACGGCCAACCAGCGCCTGAAACGCTACGACGATGCCATTGCCAACTTCAATCGCGCGCTCGAACTCGCACCCAACGACGCGGACGCGCTCACCGGACGCGGCACGGCGCAGTTCAACGGCAAACGCATGTACCGCGAGGCATTGGCCGATTTTGAAAAAGCGCTTACCATTGACCCGACAAAGGGCGAAACCTGGCTCAACCGCTCCCGCTGCTACCTCATGCTCGGCGACAAGGCTACTGCCCAAGAAAGTGCCGAGAAGGCGCAGTCCCTGGGCATTGTGGTGAGAGAGGATTACTGGGAGTTGCTGAAGTAACGAGCGCTAATATTTGCTGTAAAACAGCGGCTTGTAGTACCGCAACTCGCCTTCCGAATCGCGCACGGCGGCCAAAGGCGCTACGGCAACCACCTGCATGGCGAACAGATGTTGGCGCTCGTCGTAGTACCAGTTTTGCACGAAGCGGATTTTTTCCACACGGTCAATAGCGTTTTCTTGCACGGCCACCACTGTTTCGGCAAAGCTGTCGGGCGCAAAAACCGTGACGGTGTCGGCGACGAAAATTTGTGCGTGCAAGGTTGCTCTGGAGAGTACATCGTATGTATCGTATGACAGGAGTTTGTGCGAAGAGTGGTGTACCGCATCATTTGCCCATTTTTTCAGGTCGAGCCGCCCTTTCAGGGTTTTCATGCCGTCCGGCTCCGGGGCGTTTTCGCGCATGAACGTTTGCACCGCATAGTTGGCCGACTTGGCGAGTTTGCCGATTTGACGCGTGTTTTGCTGCGGTATTTTTATCCAAAAAAGCGGCCGGCGTTCGACCACCTTGCCTTCCGTGTCCTCCCTGTTCAACAGCGGCGCAACGGCCAGCAAACGTGCGCCAAACTGCTTTTTCCGGCTGTCGAAGAAAAAGACCTGCCGGATGCGGAACAGGTCAATTTCCTGTGGGCGTACCATATTCAGTATGGTGACCGGTTCCTCTGAATCAAGCCCCGTGATTGTGTCCAGTCGGGAAAGGCGTTTTTGTGCGTTTTCGGGCGAAAGGGGTTGGGTCAGTTGCTCGTCGGCGTAGCAAGCGAATGCTCCGTCAGCCAATCCGCGCAAGAACGCGTCGCTCAAGTAGTGCTTCAGTTCCAGGTCGCGAAAAAGGCCGTTTTGTCCTGCCTGGTTTTCCAGCCGGACGACTTGGGCGAGGTTCATTTCGGTCGTCACCTTGTCGCTGTACAGCGGGTTCAGTTCGTAGTCGGCGGTGTACTCGGCTACCCAGGTGTAGCGGCTTTTGCAGAAGAGGTCGTGGTATTGGGCGTGGAGTGGAGAAAAGAAGATGGTGCAACACGCAATCAATAGGGCATGCACATTAATTTTGTTATCGAATTCTAAGTTGTTCACTTTCATATGAAATATTCGTACACCAAAGAGCAATTGATTGATGCCATTGCACAGTCTACTTCCATTCGCCAAGTCTTAAATCACCTCGGTCTTAAGGAAGCGGGCGGCAATTATTCAACTATTCAACGAAAAATTGCTGAGTATGGCTTAGATATAGCACATTTCACCGGCAAGGGATGGAATCAAGGTTTGGCATTCCGACCTAATCCGCCAAAAACAATGGAACAACTCTTAGTGAATGGCTCTACATATCAATCGCACAAGTTGCGCAAACGCCTTCTTAAAGAAGGATATTTTGAAAACAAGTGCTATAAATGTGGAACTTCTGAATGGCAAGGCCAACCAATGCCTTTAGAATTGGAGCACATTGATGGGGACAGAAGCAACAACAGTCTTGATAATTTGACTCTCCTTTGCCCTAATTGCCATGCATTGACCGATACATGGCGAAGGCGCAAGCAACGCCTGCGCCTTCGATAATGTGCCCGGGACGGGGCTCGAACCCGTACGACCTCAACGGTCACAGGATTTTCGTACACACTTCGGCTTTCGCCGCTCCCGACACCGGTCGGAATTCGTGGTCTGGACTTTCTCTTCGCCGTATCCCGAACAAATCGGGACGTAGGCGCCGCCTGTCAAGTCTCTACACCTTTCCCGATCCGAGGATCGGGACTTGGCTCGGGATCGCCATGCTTTGTGGGCGAAGGTTTCCCCGAATTTAAGCGGTTTTGCATCTCAAGTTTCCTCAAGAGCACTCAAATTGCATTTAAGTCCTGCGTGTCTACCATTCCACCACCCGGGCAATTTTACTGCCGACAAATGTATGCCGCACAAACGAAAAAACCCACGCAGTTGCGCGGGTTTTCGTGGAGCGGAAAACGAGATTCGAACTCGCGACCTCAACCTTGGCAAGGTTGCGCTCTACCAGCTGAGCTATTTCCGCATATCGCCGAAGTTAAATCGGCCTCAAAAGCGGGTGCAAAGATAGATCAGCACATTTGAAACTGGCAAGCGTTTGTCCCGGAAATTTTTTCAAAAAAATTAAAACGCCGGAATTTCCCCCCTTTTTTCGGTTTTCCGCTTGAAATGGAAATACGTTTCCAACTGGGCGCGCACGGGAATGTCCGAGTTGCTGCGTCGGTACTCGTTCCGGTCGTGCTCGTCCAGGATCCGGGCTTTCACATTGTCCTCCAGTTGCAGGTTGAGTAGCGTTGCGATTTCTTTTTTTATGTCCGCGTCGTACACCGGAAATGCAGTTTCGATGCGGAAGTTGAGGTTGCGCTGCATGAGATCGGCGCTGGACAGGAACATTTTTTCCTCGCCGCCATGGTGGAACACGAACACCCGTGTGTGCTCCAGAAACCGGTCCACGATGCTGATGGCCTCGATGTTTTCGCTCAGGCCCTCGACACCGGGTACAAGGCAACAAATGCCGCGCACGATCAACTGAACCTTCACGCCGGCCTGTGATGCTTCGTACAGTTTCCGAATGACGTCTTTGTCCTCGATACTGTTGGTTTTGATCAAGATTCGGGCGGTTTTTCCGGCTTTCGCAGCGGCGATCTCATGGTCAATGAGCGTGTACAGAGCCGGGCGCAGGTTGAACTTGCCTACAAACAGGTGCTCGAACTCCTGCCGGGGCGGCTTGATGTTTTCCAGAAACGAAAACACGTTGCTGACCTCCGCCGTCAACCGGGGGTCGGTGGTGAAAATGCCGAAGTCGGAGTACACAAGGGCAGTTTCTTCGTGGAAATTGCCCGTGGCCAAATAGGCATACAGGCGGGGTTTGCCGTGTTCCATCCGGCGCACGAGGGCCAGTTTGGAGTGTACTTTCACCCCCGGAAACGAGTAATGCACCCGCACGCCCGCGCGGTCCAGCCGCTCGCCCCACTCGAGGTTGGCGGCCTCGTCGAAGCGGGCCTTGATCTCCACGAAGGTCGAGACCTGCTTGCCTTCCCGCACCGCCTCCATGAGCGCCTCGAGAATTTTGCTGCGTTTGGCCACCCGGTACTGGATCACCTTGATGTGCGTCACGTTGGGGTCTTTGGCCGCGTGCTCGAAAAAGTTGACCACGGCCTGGTACGACTGGTAGGGCACATGCAGCAGTTGGTCTTTCTTCCGAATTGCCCCAAATGGATCGTCCGAGTCGTGCAAGGTCGGGTGGGGTAGGGGCGGCAAAGGTTTGTTTTTCAGGTGGCTCAGCCCAAAGTCCGGGAATTTGAAAAAATCGAAGTTGTTGTGGTACCGCCCTTCGGGGAGCATGTCGTTTTTCCCCAAGTCGAACGTCTCCTTGAGGTATTGCAGGAGGTGGTTGGGCATTTCGCGGTCGTACACAAAGCGGCTGGCCGGGCCTACCTGCCGTTTGGTCAGGCTGTTTTTGATTTTCTGCACCAGGTCGCCCGAAAACTCGTCGTCAATGTACAGCTCGGCATCGCGGGTGAGTTTGATGGAGTAGGTGTCCTGAATCTCGTACCCGGGAAACAGCCACGACACGGAGTGCCGCACGATGTCGTCGAGCAGGATGAGGTCGTGGCGGCCGTTGGCCGAGGGCAGCGGCACGAAGCGCGGCAACTGGTCCGAGGGAATCTTGACAAGGGCGTACTCACTGGGCGCCAGGGGCTTTTTGCGCGGGCGCAAATGCACGGCCAGGTACAAGTGCGCGTTGGCCAAAAACGCCCGGATGCGCTGCTTGACCAAGAGCACCGGCATCACGAAGGGCAGCAGGTTGTTGTGAAAATAACTTTCGACGAAGTACCGCTGCTCGGCATTCAGGTCCATGCGGCGCAAAATGAACACGTTGTGCTTGCGCAACTCGGGCACGATCTGTTTTTCAAAGATTTGGGACACCTCCCCTTGTTGGTTGTTGACGATTTCGTGGATTTCCCGCAACACGTCGCGCGGCACGAAGTCCAGTTCGGCCTTGGTTTTTCTGCCCACCTTTTTCAGGTTGCGGATGCTGGCCACCCGGATGCGGAAGAACTCGTCGAGGTTGGACGAGTAGATGGCCAGAAACTTGAGGCGTTCCAGCAGCGGCACGGCCGGGTCTTTGGCTTCTTGCAGGACGCGGTAGTTGAACGACAGCCAGGAAATATCGCGGTGAATGAAGGTCATCGAGTAAGCGGGTAGTTGAGCGATTGGGGGCAAATGTGGGGATTCGCGGGGGTATTCGCACGGTAAATTTGTGTTAATTCTGTGGTAAGTGTCGTCATCGTCTCGAGGTTTTCAGAACAACACCCCCTGCTGCGCCGGCGGCATCCACCTTATCGGCCCGCGCAAGCGCACCCCGGGTATTTTTTCCGAAAAAACCTTCGCAACATGCTCCGCCAGATCGGGTGCCAGCAGGTTGTCCGGTTCGTGGCAGAAAAAAAACACCTCGCGCAGTCCTTGCGAGAACCACAGCGCCAGGCGCTCTGCCCAGTCGGCGACTCGGGTGAAATCCGTCGGATGTAGTCCGTTGCCGACAAAGCGGATGAGCGCACGGCCGGTGGTCAGGCGCAGGTGGCACACATCGCGTCTGCCCGCTACGTCGGTGATGACGGTAGAAACGCGATGTGTTTGCAGCAGTTGAAAAAAATCCTCGCCTCCGGTGTTGCCGTCGAAAAATGCCGGGTGGCGAACCTCCACGGCAAGGGGGATGTCGGCTGGCCAAATCTCCAAAAACTGGTCGAGCACAGGCAAGTTTTGCGGCCCGAAATGCGGCGGCAACTGGATGAAGCAGCAGCCCAGGGTCTCGCCGAGTTCGCGGATGGCCTCGCAAAAAATCCGAATTTCCGGGCCGCCCAGGCTCAGGTCGCGGGAATGGCTGATGGTTTGCGGGATTTTGGGGCAGTATCGAAAATCGTCGGGCACCTCTTCGCGCCAGCGCGCCACGGTGGCCGCATCGGGGATGCGGTAGTGCGTCGTGTTGTGCTCGATGGTGTTGAACTGCCGTCCGTAGTGCGCAAGAAAATCCCGTTCCCGCGTTCCTGCCGGGTACCAGTGCCCCACCCAGGGCTTCATGTTGTAGCCCGTGGCGCCGAGGTACACCGCCGGCGCGTTCGTGCGCGCTGGCAAGGCTGCCAGCGCGACGGCGTTTTGCGGCGGATCGGGCGGCAGGGCAAAGCGGACGTGCTCCACGGAGGGTAGTTTGCCAAAATCCATGGGGTAAATGTAGGCGATGCCGTACTTTCGCCGCCGTTCATTCTTTTTCAAAAAATAACCCGTTCCAGCCCGGTGCAAAAAATCGTTCATCAAATCGGCCCATTCCTGCGCTTCTACGCCGCAGCGAAAACTCGGTACCAGGTGCATTCGCCGTTCGTGTTCGAGTGGGTCAACGCGGTGCTGGAAGACCGGCGCTGGTACTACGCCTTCGAGGACATTGAGGCGGTGCGTCGCGAAATGCTGGCAAGCCCGGTCGTGCTGGAAATGGAAGATTATGGTGCGACTTCAAATGGCCAGCGCCCGGCACTACGTCAAGTGCCGCTTCGGCGTATGGCCCGCACGGCAGCCAGTTCGCCTGCGCAGGGCCGTATGCTCTTTCGGACGGTGCAGTGGTTGCGTCCCGAGCGTATGCTCGAGCTCGGCACATCCGTGGGGGTGGGCGCCATGTACCTGGCAGCCGCAGCCAGGCACGCGCAATTCGTGTCGCTCGAAGGCAGCGAAGCCTGCGCGCACATCGCCCGAGCCAACCTCGGCATTCTCGATCTGCATCACCATGCGGAAGTTGTTAGCGGCCCCTTTCGGGACACCCTGGTGCCGGCACTCGAAAAACTCGGTCGGGTTGACCTTGTCTTTTTCGACGGTCACCACCGCGAAACCGCCACGCTCGACTACTTCGAACGCTGCCTGCCGCACACCCACACGGGCACGGTGCTGGTATTCGACGATGTCCATTGGTCGGCGGAGATGACGGCGGCATGGGAAAAAATAAAAGCACACCCGAAAGTCGCGCTCAGCATTGACTGCTTCGACCTTGGTTTTGTTTTTTTAAACCCCGAAATCGGGGCCAAACAACACTACCGGTTGGTGCCGTTGCGCTGCAAGCCGTGGAAGGTGTTTTGAGGAATAAAGTGTTTTAGTGTTTTAGTGTTTTTGTGTTTTGGTAACGCATTTTATTATGGTTGCAATCATCATGGGTTCCGATTCCGATCTGCCGGTCATGCAAAAGGCGGCGGATATTTTGACCGAACTGCAAGTGCCGTTCGAGATGACCATCGTGTCGGCGCACCGCACGCCCGAGCGGATGTTCGAGTTTGCCAAATCGGCGCGGGCGCGGGGCCTGCGGGTCGTCATCGCGGGAGCGGGCGGCGCGGCGCACCTGCCGGGCATGGTGGCGGCCATCACGCCGCTGCCGGTCATCGGCGTGCCGGTCAAATCGTCGAATTCCATTGACGGTTGGGACAGCATCCTGTCCATCCTGCAAATGCCCGAAGGCGTGCCCGTAGCCACCGTGGCCCTGAACGCCGCCCGAAATGCGGGTATCCTTGCCGCACAAATCCTCGGCACGAGCGACCCGGCTCTGCTCGACCGGGTGGCGGCGTACAAAAAGGGACTTGAGGAAACGGTTCTGGAAAAGGCGCGGAAGATGGAGGAGGGTAGGGGGTGAGCGAAAAAAGGAGTTGCGCTCACGCACAACTCCTTGAAAAACAGTCGGGACGATGATGCGAAATTCTACATATCCAATGCAGCAATTGATTGGATTTAATGACTTTTTCAGTATAGCAATAAATCCCTAATTTTGCACACGCCCGACGTTCACACACCCGAGCAACGCAAATTTAACATGAGCCGCATCCGGTCGAAGGATACCAAGCCGGAAATGCTGGTCAGAAAACTTCTGTTTTCACGGGGATTTCGCTATAGACTGCATACAAAAAAATTGCCCGGAAAGCCAGACATTGTGCTGCCAAAGTACAAAACAGTGAGGGAGATCAGCCGCATTCAGGCAGATTTGGAACGCTGTTCCTTTCCGAATTTATGACAATTAAAGTTGAATACAAATAGATTTAACAATGAAGAATACAAACTTGAATATAGACCTTGATAAGCTGATTGAATTGGCTCAAGAGTATAAAAATCAAATAGAATTGCGAGTTTTAGAAAAATGTCTTTTTATCTTTCAAGTCGGTGGGTTGACAATTACCACTGACGAGACAGGAAAAGTAGTCACTCAAAATGCAAATTACCCTACCCAGTTTTCTCAAAAGGTGATTAATGAAATTATGGAAATCACATTTAAAAATGGCAATGGCGATATAGTGAAACCTAAAATTTACACAAGGGCTGAATGGTATCGCGAAAGACTGAATGAGTTAACAAAAACGATAGAATTATTGAGGCCAAGTAGTCTATAAGTGTTATAAAAAATATCTCATTCATTATGAGCGATTGGTCAAATCACGAGGTTGAACTAATTGTTGCTGATTATTTTAAAATGCTTTCTGATGAATTGTCTGGCAATTCATACAAAAAATCTGAGCACAGGAAAGCCTTATTGCCTTTTCTAAATAATCGTTCTGATGGCGCTGTTGAATTTAAACATCAAAATATAAGCGCTGTACTTATTCGTTTGGGGCAACCTTATATAAAAGGATATTTACCTCGGTATAATTATCAGAGCATTCTTGAAGATGTAGTTCTTAATTATCTTTTTAACAACCTGTGGATTGAGGAAAAATTCAAATCTTTTGCCGATGAAGAAGTTCGTCATAAATCATTAGTCAATTTCGAATTACTGGTAATTGAGCCTCCTGTTTTGGAGGTGGTAATGGAACCCGCCTCACCTTCATATCAACGTAGCCCTATAAAAGTCAACTACTTGGAAAGAGAACAGAGTAACCATAAATTAGGTGAGTCTGGAGAAGAACTTGTTTTGAATTTTGAGAAATGGGCTCTAATAAAGGATGGAAAAGAAAAGCTTGCTGAACAGGTTAGATGGATTTCAAAAGAAGAAGGGGATGGGGCTGGTTTTGATATTTTATCAAAGAATAAAAATGGAACGGATAAGTACATTGAAGTTAAAACTACTAAACTTGGCAAGGAAACGCCTTTCTTCTTTTCAAGGAATGAGTTATTATTTTCCCAAAAGCACGTTGAAGACTATCATCTTTTTCGCCTATTTAACTTTGATAGTAAGGTTAAAATGTTCACCAAAATAGGTAGTTTGGATGTAATTTGCCATTCAACACCAGTTTTATATACAGGCTATTTTTAAGTTACGACCTGTTGCAGGAAATTCTTGCAACACAACTGTCGGAGGAAGAAGGCGGCATCAAAGAGCAGATTTTCACCCAGATAGCAGCCGATCTCCTTGCCGATGCAGGCGAAACCGAAAACGTGCGGGTAGCCCACGATGAAAAACTCAGCAAACGGGGCATCGAGCATAAAATTAACGGCTATGCTCTGCCGGACAATTACGAAACGCTCGACCTTTTTATTACCGTTTTTAACGGCACGGATGAAATTCAGTCCATTCCAAAGCCATCCGTTGACACAGCGGTAAACCGTATCACCAACTTTTTCCGCAATGCCGTTTACAAGGATTATGTCGGCGATATCGAGGAGAGTTCCGAAATTTTTGACCTTGCACATACCCTGAGTGAAGCACCGGAAGTCAAAGAAAACCTGGTTCGGGTGAATATTCTCATTCTCACCAATGGGGTTTACAACGCTGATGTACCCGAGAGCCGCAAAATTTCCGGCTACCCGCTTTTTTTTCGTGTCGTTGACCTGCCCTACCTGTTCAACCTGACGGAGAAATCCCGTATCCCGATAGATATTGATTTTGCCGCCGGTGGCAAAGTCATTCCCTGCATTCCGGCTATCGGCGACAACGAGGCGTATCAGGCTTACCTTGCAGTTGTTCCCGGTGAATTATTGGCCGGCATTTATGAAATATACGGCTCCCGTCTGCTGGAGCAAAATGTGCGCTCATTTCTCCAGTTTACAGGTAAAATCAACAAGGGTATCCGAAAGACTATCCTTGATGAGCCGCACATGTTCCTCGCTTACAACAACGGCATCGCCGCTACTGCCGAGGAAGTCCGGCTGACCGATTTGCCAAATGGCAAGGGTCAGGGCATTGCCTGGGTGCGTGACCTGCAAATCGTGAACGGCGGACAAACCACCGCATCCATTTACCACACCTGGAAAAAGGACAAAGCCAACATCGCCGGCATTCATGTTCCGCTGAAGTTGTCGGTGGTTAAAAACCGGGAGAAATTCAGTGACATCGTTAGCCGCATCTCTGAGTATGCCAACACACAGAACAAGGTCTCCGTCGCCGACCTGAGCAGCAACCGTCCATTCCACATTGAGTTAGAAAAACTCTCCCGCACGTTACTCGCACCTTCTGCTCCGAACTTGAGCGTTCAGACCCGCTGGTTTTTTGAACGGGCAAGAGGACAGTACAAAAACGCACTCATAAAAGAGGGTTTCACACCCGCAAAGCGACGAGCATTCGAAGCGAAAAACCCCAAATCCCAGATGTTCACAAAGGAAGACCTGGCGAAATACGTCAATGCCTGGCAGGAGGTTTATGACGGTAAAAAACTGCTGATCGGACCACACTTCGTGGTACGGGGAGGTCAGAAAAATTATGTCCAGTTCGTCAACTGCAACATGGTCAAAAAAGTGGACAATCTCTATTTTGAAGACGCCATTGCCAAAGCCATCTTGTTTCGAACTGCTGAAAAAATCTATGGCGTCAAGCCCAATGCCATTGGCGATATGCGCTATATCACCGTTCCGTATGCTGTTGCATGGTTAGGCAGCAAAACAGGTTATAAACTCGACCTTTACAAAATCTGGAAAAATCAGGCACTTCCCGAAAACCTGAGAAAACTGCTTCGCAGCATCATGGAAAGTATTGAGCAGTTCATCCGTAAGAATGCACCCGGCTCGCTTTACGGAGAGTGGGCAAAGAAGGAGGAATGCTGGAATGCAGTCAAAGCAGAGGATTTTGGAATTGACCTGAACGACATTCGTTCAGATTTGGAGACGAACCAAAGCAGCAGTCAGCGCCGCCGCATCAGCGAGGAAGAAACTAACCGCGAAAAGTTTCTGGAAGAAATCAGACGCATAAAATCAGTAACGGGGGCCGGTTGGCACAAAATCGAACAGTGGGGCAGGGCAACCAATTTGCTGACTATTCAGCAACGGGATGTCGCTTTCACTCTTGCCCAACGGGTGCGCACCGGCTCCCGAATTTCGGATACGGAAAAAAATGTTGGTCTCCGCATCCTGAACATCGTGCTGACCAAAGAACCCGAGTTATTGTGGGATATAGAAGAAGAAGCCCAACCATCTGCTTCTGACGATTTACCTGAAATCAACCCTGAACTTGTGAAACAGATGATTGCGTTTGACCGTGAACGCAAACGGTTAGAGGACTACAAGTTCCGGTTTATGAAGGAAACACTCGAAATGTCACTGCCTTGGGATGACCAGACGATGAAATTTTTGAGGTTGAATTATGAAAAACTAAAAAAATATGGGTTCAGAGTAGAGAAAAAATAATTCATCTCTCCCCTAAATCCACCCCCAAATCCACAAATAAAAAAGGAGTTACAAACTTTCGTTTGCAACTCCTTGAAAAACAGTCGGGACGACAAGATTCGAACTTGCGACCACACGCCCCCCAGACGTGTACTCTACCGGGCTGAGCTACGTCCCGCAAAATGGTTTGAAGGTTTCTGGTTTGAAGGTTTCGGGTTGATCCTACGTTCGAGCCCGTAACCTTCCAACTTTCTAACCCGAAACCTCAACGTGGGTAATGCAGGATTCGAACCTGCGACCTCGCGCGTGTGAAGCGCGCGCTCTAAACCAACTGAGCTAATCACCCTTTTTCCCGCCAAAGCCTTGCAGCAGGCGGGTTTTTGATTTCTTTTGTCGGACCAACGGGATTCGAACCTGTGACCTCCACGATGTCAACGTGGCGCTCTAACCAACTGAGCTATGGCCCGATTATCAATGTTTGCCCGGCTCTTTTGCTTCGGGAGCGCAAAGGTACGTCGCGGCTTTCCAAAAAAACAAGCAGCCTAAAAAAATTCCCGGAACGAGCAGACTTATAGCCCTTTGGGAAAAACAAGGGACATTTTCTACCTTTGGCCGCGTCCCCAATGCCATACTCCTGATGTTTTCCATGAGATCGAGCATCCAAGTTCCTTTGGCCACCAAAACCACCGGGTTATGAAGGGCGGAAATCAACCGGTATTCCCGGACCTCCCGCGTTTGGTGTCGGACATAAAAACGGGCAAGTGTGCCCTGATTTTGGGGCCGGAAATTTTTCATGTCAACGGACTGCCGCTGAACACTTTTGTCCGCAACAGTTTGCTGGAAAAATTCCCCGACCAGATCGCGGCGTACTACGAGCGCGACGGTTTCTTCCTCCTGCGAAACCCCGACGACAAGCCGGAGATTCAGGACGAGATCCGGTACCTGTTCCAGAACATGGACATGGACGAGGCGTTGCTGCGCAAGATCATCGAAATCCCGTTCTCGGCAGTGTTGTCCGTCAACCCCGACACGTTCCTGCGCGACCTCAGTTTCCACTATGGCCTGCCGCACCGGTTCGCCTGGTTCGACGCCGGCAAGGAAACGGACGTGGATTTGCCGGAAGCCGATCCCGATCTGCTCAAACAGCGGGTACCGCTGTACTACAACCTGCTGGGTTGCGTGGAAAAACAGTCCACCTTGATCCTCGACTACGACGACCTGTTCCGCCTGTTCCAGGGGCTGATCGCGGCGCCCAAGTTGCCGGGACGTTTGTTGGTGCGGCTGGCCGAAACGACCTCCTACCTTTTCCTGGGGTTCCAGTTCGATCGCTGGCACACCCAATTGCTGCTCCGACTGCTCGACGTCAAACGCGCCGCCCGGCGTTTCGCTTTTCAGTCCGTCGTGCCCCAGGAAGTGGGCGGCGAGGCATTTTTGGTCAATCAGTTTCGAATCAAGTTCCTTGGCGACGAAACGCATCTGCTCGATCAGTTGTACCAGGCATTTGCCGAAGAAGGCAATTTGAGGGCAATAACCAATGCCGACACCCCGGCCAAGGAAGCGATCGTCCGATTGCTTCAAAAAGGAAACACGGAGCAAGCCATTCAAAAGTTGATCGAAGCGGCCAAAGGCAGCCCTGTCGAACAGGCGGCCACGGGGTTGTCCGCTCGTTTTCAGAATTGGAAAACGGAAAAAAACGGTGGCCGCCTCGATTCCAGGGACCTGTTCCGGGAAATGAACCTCATCAACGACGCCATTCTCTCCTTCGCTAAAGAGTTGTAACATGAAGACAATCAACCGGTACCCCGGCGTCAAGCCTTACGAACGCAGCGAAGAGGCGCTTTTTTTTGGGCGGGAAAATGACATCAACGACTTGTGCGACTTGATCCGCGTAGAAAAACTGGTCGTGCTGTTCGGCAAGTCGGGCTACGGAAAAAGTTCGCTGATCAATGCCGGCGTGCTGCCGCGTTTGGCGGCTGCCAACGAAGGGATGATACCGGCTTATCGGCCCATTGTGGTGCGTTTTGGCGAATACCTGCCCGGGAGCAGCCTATCCCCGCTTGACATGTTGCGCAGCAAAATCGAGGAAACGGTCCATCCCGCTCCGCAGATGAACTTTGTCGGTCAGTTGGGCCTGCCGGAATCTCTCTGGCTCACCCTCAAGCGGTGCCAAAACACCGATACTGCCGGTACTGAAGGAGAAGACGGGCACGATATGCCGCAAAAGGGAACACGGTTCCTGTTTGTATTTGATCAGTTCGAGGAGTTTTTTTCCTATCCCTTGGACCAACAACAGGATTTTCGCTCGCAATTAGCCGATGTGCTGTACGACGATATGCCGGACGAGGCCCGCGAAGTGGCACGCTCGCTGGAGCGCGACCAACGCCGCATGCTCGTGTCCGCCATTGAGGCGCACAGCCTGTTCGCCATCCGCTCAGACCGGCTCAGCGAGCTGGACCGCCTGCGCGACCACCTTCCGGCCATTTTGCACAAACGCTACGAACTGAAGGCCCTGAGCCGCGAACAGGCTCGAGACGCCATCGTGTTGCCTGCCCGCCTGCCACAACCGCCCGCAGGAGCAAACCTGCATTTCGGCTCGCCACCGTTCGAGTACGGCACCGATGCTCTCGAAAAAATCCTGAACGACCTTTCCGCTTCGTCCGCACAGGGACAGACGGGGGTGGAGGCATTCCAACTCCAGATTCTTTGCGACACCATCGAGGGCATGGTGCTGGCGGGCAAGATTCCCGACCGCGACGGCAACGGACTGCCCGATGTCACGGCCGCCGACCTGCCCGATTTTTCCGAAGTGTACGGCGCTTATTACGAACGCCGCCTCGAGATGCTTCCCGAAAACCTGCGCGCGGCTGCCCGCATGGTGATCGAGGACGGCCTTGTGCGCCTCGACCCCGTCACGGGCGAGGGCCGCCGGCTGAGCATGGACTCCGAAGCGCTCATGGATCGGTTTGCCGATCTCGGCGCCTCCAAATCGTTGCTGAAAGAACTGGAAAACACGTTTTTGCTCCGTCGGGAGCGGAACACCCTCGGCGGTTTCAATTACGAACTTAGCCACGATACCCTGCTCGCGCCGGTGCTGCGGGCAAAACGGCAGCGCATGGAAGCCGAGGAGCGAAAATTGACTTTCAAGCGCAGGCGGCGGGCGGTCTCGTTCTTTGTGTTTGGCGTAGCCCTTTTTGTGGCGGGCGTGGCGACGTCCCTATGGGCGTACGAATTGTACAAGAAGGCACGCGACAAACAGGAAGAGGCGGATCAGGCCTACAAAAAATTGGAAGTAACGGCCAAAGAGGTCGTGAACGCCTACACCCGCGAAGCCGGCAACCTGATCTACAAACTCGATTACGCCAAGGCAGCCGCCCGGCTGAAAAAAGCGTCCGAACTGAAACAATTCACGGACGAGTTTAAAAGAACTGTTCTGGAAGTAGCCTTTTTTTACAACGAAGCAGGGAAAGTGTCGGAAGCCGTGAACCTGTTGGACACCGCCGGTTTTTCGGCAAACCAAAACCTGACCGACAATTCCGATTCGGTTCGGGATTTTATCCGGACACAAAATCCCGCCTTGTTTGATACGCTCCAACACCGTTATTTCCCGGATATGGTGGACGTAAAAGGCGGCGAATTCGTGTTCAACAACAAGACAAAGGCCGCTGTATCCGCCTTCAGCCTCGGAAAAACGGAGGTCACGTTTTGGCAAATGAAAGTGTTCGATGTCGCCACAAACCGGCAACGTCAAATGCCGGTCTGGGGTTTTTACGGCGACAACCCGGCGGTGTACGTCACCTGGTTCGACGCCGTCCAGTACGCCAACTGGTTGAGCCGGAAAAAAGGACTCAAGCCGGTATATGCCTTTTCGAACGATCCGGCCACATCCGATACGCTGGTGTCGGCAAACTGGGAAGCGAACGGCTACCGGTTGCCTACCGAAATCGAATGGGAGTATGCCGCCAAAGAAGGGCCTTTTTTGAGCACGACAAACTACAGCGGAAGCAGCAACATAGACGAGGTAGCATGGTGGGGCAACAACTCCGAACAGGTGCATGCCGTGAAACGAACCAACGCTGTGGCAACCAAACAGCCCAACCGGCTGGGCCTGTTCGACATGAGCGGCAACGTATGGGAATGGTGCTGGGACTGGCACGGAACTCTGCCCGTTCGGGCAGCACAGGACTATCGCGGGGCGAATGATGGGCTGGAACGCGTGTTGCGCGGCGGGTCCTGGTTCCTGCCGAAGGAGTTTTATTTCAACTCCAACTACAGGTTCCGCTACAAGCCCTCGGGGAGCATCAACGTGGTCGGTTTCCGGGTGGCGCGGAAATAGACCACGCGTTATTCGTCAGACGACTTCAAGTCGTCTGACGAATATGGGCACATTTTTTTCGAGCAACAAAAAACAAACGGCAATTGCTCTACCTTTGGCCGGTACAAAATCAACGATTAAACTGCTTACTTTTCCATGAAAGAACAAATTCTGCAATTGATCTCTGAGGGGCGTACGGAAGAAGCGCTCGCGCTTTTAGCCCAGTTTGATGGCAATGCTGTGCTGCTGCAAGGCCGATACAACGCGGGAAAGAGACAATACAACATGGGCACAATAGAATACGGGGAATGGAGTCGTATTCAAGCGCAGGTCAATAATGCGGTGATCGAAATGGCGGGAAGTATCAAAACCGGTACCGGGTCCGGAGCCGGCACGTCAACTACCGGAACCGGTCACGGCGGCGCCCACTCAGGCGCTCATACAGGTGGATCGGGAACACCAGGAGCCGCAAATCAGCACAAGGTTTTCATTTCGTACAACCACGGCGATTCCGAATACGCCCAGCGGGTGAAGAATTTTTTGGCCCAAAGCAATGTGGATGTCATCATTGACGAGGAAGACATGCCCGCCGGTATGTCCATCATGGAGTTTATTCAGCAGAGCATCAAAAACTGCGATGCCGTGGTGTCCATCGTGTCATCCAAAAGCCTGAACTCTGGCTGGGTAGGGCAGGAAAGCGTGGCCTCGATGTACGCCGTTTGGCTGGCCGACAAAAAATTCATCCCGGTCAAATTGGACGACGTAGCCTTCGACATTGATTTTCAAATCACCGCCCAGGAAACCATCCTCCAGAAAATACAAGACCTGGAAACGAAAATTGGAAAACTCCGTCAACTTGGCGGCGACTCCCGTGCGTTCGACGACGACCGAAACCGCCTTTTCGAACTGAAAAACAACCTCGGCCAGATCATCCAGCGGCTGAAAAGCGTACTCATGGTGGACATCACCGGCAACAATTTCGATCCAAGCATGCGCAAGGTGCTGGAACGTATCCAAAAATAAATGCCCGAGATACAACCTCGCAACTCGTACCTCTACCGCCCCAACCGCTCCATCACGTACTCCTTGTGGCTGCGCCCGATTGGGATGGTGCGGCCCGCCAACTCCACCTCGGCAGCCGAAAAAGACTCAATCTTGTCCACCGCCACCAGAAACGACCGGTGGATGCGCAGGAAATTGTCCTTGGGCAGCAGCTCCTCCAGTTCGCCCAATTGATAATGCGTTTGGTACGACTTGCTCTTGGTGTGAATCGTCACGGAGTCTTTCAGGCTTTCGATGAACAGAATCTCATCGAGGTAGATTTTTACCGAACGCTTGCTCACCGTGAAAAAGAAGAACGGCCGTGTCGCTCCCGGCGGCTTGGGCTGCTGCGGGGTGTCGCTAGGGTTCTGTCGCTGCGGCAAGAGCAATTTGTTCACCGCTTTGGTGAACCGGCTGAACTCGATGGGTTTCAGCAGGTAGTCCGTCACTTGCAGGTCGAACCCGTCCACCGCAAACTCGTGGTATGCCGAGGTCACGATCACCTTGGGCTGGCGGCGCAGGGTTTTGATGAACTCCAGCCCGTTCAGTTTTGGCAGGTTGATGTCCAGGAAAATCACGTCCACCGGATTCGAGTGTACCACATCGAGCGCCTTGATCGCGTCCGGGCAAACGTGGGTCAGCGAGAGGAACGGAGTCATCTCGATGTATTCGGCCAAAATTTCCGCAGCCAACGGTTCGTCCTCGACAATAATACAGCGTAGCATAAAGGGGAATTGGGAGTTCGTTTGTTGCCGGAGGGCTGCTGCATGCGCCGCTAGGCGGCGCATGCAGCAGCCCTCCGGCAACAAACGAACTTACGTGGTTAAAAACGTGAACAAATGTACATGCCGAACAGGCAAAAGAAATACCATTGATTTCAGAAAAGGCTGCCTGAAAACGAAAGTAGCGCCGTAAACAACCATCCAACACCGACCAACCGCTCTCAAATTGAATCTCGAAGGGCCTTTTGGGAAAAACCATGTGTCTGAAAACGCTTGGGGGGCCTAACCGGTGCACCGCCATGGCGGTGCACCGGTTAGGCCCCCCAAGCGTTTTCAGACCCCGATTTCCTTTTTCACTTTTATAAACGCCGCCACGCATTTTTCCAAATGCTCCTGATCATGTGCAGCCGACAATTGCACGCGGATACGCGCCTTGCCTTTGGGCACCACCGGATAGAAAAATCCGATGACATAGATACCCTCGTCCAGCAGTTTTCGGGCAAACGTTTGCGCCAGCGGGGCATCGTACAGCATGACCGGGGTGATGGGGTGTTCGCCCGGTACGATGTCGAACCCGGCGGCGGTCATGGCCTGGCGGAACCAGCGGGTGTTGGCTTCGAGTTTGTCGCGCAGGTGTGTGGAGCTACTGAGCAGTTCCAGCACCTTGATGCTGCCGCCTACGATGGACGGGGCCACCGTGTTGGAGAACAGGTACGGGCGCGAGCGCTGGCGCAGGATTTCCACGATCTCTTTTTTTGCCGATGTGAAACCGCCACTGGCGCCGCCGAGGGCCTTGCCGAGCGTGCCAGTGATAATGTCTATGCGGTTCATCACCTGGCGGTACTCGTGGGTGCCGCGTCCGGTTTTGCCGAGGAAACCCGTGGCATGGCACTCGTCAATACCGACCATGGCCTCGTAGCGGTCGGCGAGGTCGCAAATTTTGTCCAACTGGGCGATGGTGCCGTCCATGGAAAATGCCCCGTCGGTGAAAACGAGTTTGCGGCGCACACCGGCGGCGTTGGCCTGCTTTAGGCAGTCCTCCAGCGCGTCCATGTCGTTGTGTTTGTATCGGTAGCGCTGGGCCTTGCACAGGCGGATGCCGTCAATGATGGACGCGTGGTTCAGTTCGTCGCTGATGATGGCATCCTCTTCGCCGAGCAAGGGCTCGAACAGGCCGCCGTTGGCATCGAATGCGGCGGCGTACAAAATGGTGTCCTCCATGCCGAGAAACTCGGCGATGCGGTGCTCCAGTTCCTTGTGGATGTCCTGCGTGCCACAAATGAAGCGCACCGACGACAGGCCGTAGCCGTGCGTGCGGATGGCCTCGATAGCAGCCTCGATGACCGCCGGGTGGCTGCTGAGACCGAGGTAGTTGTTGGCACAAAAGTTCAGAACCTGCTGCTGTGCCGTGGTATCTATCACAGGCCCCTGGGGCGAGGTGATGATGCGCTCTTCTTTGTACAGCCCGGCTTCGCGGATGCCGGCGATTTCCTGTTCGAGTACGGGTTTTACGTTGGTGAACATGTTTTTTGATTTACGAATTACGAATTACGATTTTCGAAGTACGATAGTACCATGAGCGCGACTTCTCTGGAAAGGCTAAACAGCTATGACGTTTCTCACAAGTTCCAGAAAAACTCATCGCTTATCGCTCATAACTCATCGCTCATTTTTCAGCCCCCGCATTGCCGCATGCCCAACAGCACCACTACGCCGAGACCGACCAACAGCAGCAAGACCATTCCCCAGCGGGGGCCGACCACAGGCTCGACTTGTTCGGCATCGGGGGCTTCGAGGGTGTGGGCACCCAGGATTTCGGCAATTTCGGCCGGCAGTATGGCAGCGACGCGCGTCTGTTCGGCACGCAGCAGATTTTCGAGGCCGGACACGCTGAGTTCGCCCGCCCGCAGGCGTTGGCCAAGCGTGCTGAGCACCATCGGCCCCGCGATGCCAAGTGTTTCGGAAACAACTTTGGGGGCGGCGCCGGATACCGAGGCGATGCCCGCGATTAGCGCGGTGATTTTTTGGCCAAACAGCTGTCCCAGCAAATGTCCCGAAATATCCCTGGGATCGTTTTGGGACTTGTTCCCAACGCGCAGCAGCGATTCCGGGTGCGCGGCGATGTTGGGCGGAAAGTGTTCCAGGCCGTTGTAAATGCGGCCCATCGCTTTTGGGTTGTCCAAATGGTGGAGCAGTCCGGCCAAAATCGTGGCGCTCCAGGCGCTCAGGGCACGGGCAATCGGGGCCTCGCCTTCCCGAAGTTCCGAGGCGGCTTCGGTCAGGAATTCAGGATCGAGGTATTCTCTTACAGAATCAAGGATATAGGCCATATCAGTCGGCAGTTAGTTCATAAATGTAGTCGGCATTTTATTTCCCAACTCAAAACTCAAAACTCAAAACTCAAAACTCAAAACTCAAAACTTAAAATGGGTAACCGACAGCGATGTTGAAGTTGCTCAAATCTGCCCAGTTGGTATTGCCCCAGTCCACCCAATAGTCCTGGGTGGGCGTTTTGAACGGGCGGCGGAGTTTGAGGCCCCAGTCGAATCGAAACACAAAGTAATTGAAATCGAACCGTAACCCAAAGCCGGTGCCGAGGGCAATGTTTTTGTAGGAATCCCAGCGCAGTTCGGCGTTGGGGCGTTGGGCATCGGGCTGCAGGGTCCAGATGTTGCCGCCGTCCACGAATACGGCGCCTTTTACCCACCAAAACAAGGGGAAGCGCAGCTCGGCGTTGAACTCGAACCGAAAATCTGCCGCCTGGAAAAACGGCTGCTGACCGACCGCCGCACAGTTGCACGATTCGTCCAGTTCATAGTAACCGCCCGGTCCGATCTCCCGAATGCGCCAGGCCCGCACACTGGACGGGCCGCCGACGAAAAACTGTTTGACGAAGGGCACGCCCTTGGTGTCGCCATAAGCCGAAGCGATACCGGCGCCGACGCGCACGACTGCCGTCACGTCCTTGGTAAAATCGCGGGTGTAACTGCCGGTCACGTCCAAGCGGGTGTATTTGGAAAACTCCAGGTCGGAAACGGCCCAAGTCTGCTTCTTGAACGGGACTGCCCATAGTCGGTTGACCAGGAATTCTTCCAGTCCGGACATTTCGGCGTTCAGGCGGAGGAACCAGCGCTCGCCAAAGGCATTGGCCCGGCTGGAGTAGGTATAGGTGAACGATCGCAGGAGGAATCCCGTGAACAACTGGTTGCCGAAACTAAGGCGCAAAAACTCGTTTTGTCCGAAAATGCTGTCGAAGCCCGGCTGGAGCGTCGGGCGTAACACGTCAATCCCGATGTTGTCAAAGGCATATTGGTGCTCGGCATCGGAGCGAACGGTATAGCCGAACGACGCATTCAGCAAGTTGTACACATAGAAGCCGCGCAGGTCGAGGTAGTTGTAGTTGAGGCCCATGCGCACCTGGCCGTCGCTTTTCATCCGCTCGTACAGCGAAGTTTTCAGCAGCCGCCAGCGGTGCAGCCTGTTCCAAAAACCAAGGTAATCGAAGTACCGGGGAAACGTCAGTTCGTTCTGAATTTTGAACTGTTGCGAAAATATCAGGCGTTCGCGTTGCGCGGCAAGGTCAAATTCAAGGCTGTACGCAAGGTCTGTGCGAATAATTTCGGCCCCGCGAAACAAGTTTCGGTTGACCGCCGAGAGGTTGGCTGACACCCCCAGCAGCCTGCCCGCAAGATCGCTTCCGGAATTGGTGGACGAGTTCATTTCAAGCCCGTAGCCGATCGCGAGTCTTTTGTTCAGCAAAAACGACACGGTCACGTTTATTTTCTCCGGCTGCAGGCTGTCCTGAAGCGGGCGGATCGTCACAAAACGGAAAATACCGAGGGCGTTGAGATTTCTGGCCGTTTTGTCCAGGTCTTCCTGCCGGTAGAGCTGCCCGGGCAGCACGGCGATGGTTTTGCGCAATCGCGCGGGCTTCATGTCGAAATGCTGCGCCGACGAGGCAAAATAGATGCCGTCAATGGTGGTGTCCTGCCGGACGCTGTTCAGGTCGGGCACGAGGTCGGAAAAGACCGTGACAGTACCGATCGTGTAGGTTCTGTGCATCGTCGAGTCGTCCTGGGGCAGCACCTCGACCGTCACGTTGGTCTTCGCGCCGGTACTGTCGCCCGTGAACTCCACAAACTGGGGCACAAAGTAGGCATACCCCCGGTTTCGCATGGTGGCGGTGATCCGTCCCTTTTCGGCTTCGAAGGTCTTGCCGTCGAGGGCGCCACCGGTCTTGAGCAGGGAGGCGCCTTTGGTCTCCTGCAAAACCTGAAGTGCCTGAGAGTCGCGGCTGATAAACTGCACGGTATCAATGCGAAACAAGGGGCCAAGATCAAGTTTGTACGTCACGGCTGCATTGCTGTGCGCCCGAAGGGAATCCCGCTTGGGGTCGAAGTACAGGTCGTCGCCGTAGTAAAATCGCTTGTCGTAGAACCGAACCTCGTATGTACTCGTGGCCTTCAGGTATCCCCGTTGACGCATGTAGTTTTGAATATTGCCGTTGGTGCGGATGGTCTGTGCTTCATCATAAAAAACCGGTGGCTCGGCTATTTTTTTCATGACCCATTTGGCAAACCTCGACGTGGTGTCCCGGTACTGATAGTAAAACCACAGGCGTGCGGGAGTGCGGAGGGCCATGAGACTCAGTTCATTGGGTTTCTGCCGGTACAGGGCGCTCAGTTCATATTGGAGCGGTGCGCGTACGGAGAGCGGAAGTTTTTCGACACTTTTAAGTTCCAGGCTGTTTTTGCGCAACAGGGGAGGGCCTTGGCTCTTGTCCACATACTTGGTAATATTGCAGGCACAAAAAAGGCAAGACAGCATCAACAACGCAAGCGTCGGCACCGATAGGGGATTGGCGCGAGGCATTGGTCCGGTCTTGGTTCCAAAAATGTGAAAACGCACGAAAATTCGCATACTGAACAGCCAATGGAAGCACTGTGAAAACTGGTTCAACCCGTCGTAAACCTGTATCGTTATGTTATCAGCCAGCCAATTCAAGTTCCTGACTGCCCTTCAGGTGAAAAAGTACCGGCAAAAGTATCGAAATTTCACGGTGGAAGGCACCAAAATGGTAGCCGAACTCTTGGCGCAAACACGGGTGCGGCCAACCGCTTTGTACGCCCTAGAACGCTGGGCCGATGCCAATGCCGCCATTCTGGAGCCGTTCAGGCATGTGTTCCATGCCGTGACCGAGGCGGAACTGAAAAAAATATCGGCCCTGACAACTCCGCAACAAGTACTGGCCGTGGCCGAAATGCCGGATGCGGCGCCCGAACCTTGGGCCAAGGGCGCTTTTTTCCTCGACGGCATCCGCGACCCCGGCAACCTCGGCACCATCCTGCGCGTGGCCGACTGGTTTGGCCTTTCCGCTGTTTTTTGCTCGCCCGATAGTGCCGATGCGTTCAGCCCCAAGGTCGTGCAGGCCGGCATGGGCGCCGTGTTTCGGGTTCCGGTGTTTGAAATGGAACTGGACGACGTGCTGGCGCTTGCGCCCGGCAGCGCCGTGCTGGGCGCCGTGCTCGACGGCGAAAACGCCTTCGGGGCGCCGTTTGAACCGACCAGTCTTTTGGTCATCGGCGGGGAGGGCAGCGGTATCCGACCGGACGCCGAGCGGCGACTGACCCGACGGCTCACCATCCCGCAGGCGCCGGGCAGCGGGGCGGAGTCGCTCAATGCGTCGGTGGCGGCCGGAATCCTGGCGGCGTTGTACCGCGAAAAATGTCCGCTTTAGTTCCGAATCGTTTCCGCTTCAACCAATACCTTCGCCGCACGTTTTACACCAAACCTTTTTCAAACGAAACATCATGGTCAACATCCGAAAATTTCTCCCACTTGTTCTATTGGGCTTGGCGTTGTTGCTGGTCTTCAACATGTGCGGCTCCTACAACACCGTCGTCGGCAAGGACGAAGGCGTGAAAAAAGCGTGGTCGCAGGTGGAAAACCAATATCAGCGCCGCTCCGACCTGATCCCCAACTTGGTGAGTACCGTGAAAGGCTACGCCGATTTCGAACAGTCCACGCTGCAGGCCGTCGTGGAAGCCCGTGCCAACGCCACCAAGGTGACATTCACGGCCGATCAGCTCACGCCGGAAAACATTCAGCGTTTCGAGCAGGCCCAGGGCGCCTTGGGCAGTTCGCTGTCCCGCCTGTTGGCCGTGGCCGAAAATTATCCGAACCTGAAAGCGAACGAAAATTTCCGCGACCTGCAGGTGCAGCTCGAAGGCACGGAAAACCGCATCGCCGAGGAGCGCCGGAAGTTCAACGAATCGGTCAACGAGTACAACACCTACATCCGCAAGTTCCCGACCAACCTGTACGTCGGCATCTTCGGCTTCTCGCCGCGCGGGTATTTCCAGGCGGCAGCGGGATCGGATAAAGTGCCGGAAGTGAAATTTTAATGCCATTGGCTGTTGGCCGTTGGCTTTCCTGAGCGGTATCAAGCCAACAGCCAATGGCCAACAGCCAACAGCCAATAGCCAGCCAACCATGCTTTTTACACCAGAGGACGAAACCCGGGTACTTGCTGCCATCCGCGCGGCCGAACAACGCACCAGCGGCGAGATCCGCCTGTTTGTGGAGGATTTCTGCGACCGCGACCATCCCGTGGAGCGCGCCGCGGAGGTGTTTCACCTGTTCGGCATGTTCAACACCAAACAGCGGAATGCCGTGTTGCTCTACATTGCCGACAAATCGCACCACTTTGCCATTTGGGGCGATTCGGGTATCCACGAGCGGGTGGGGTTCCAGTTTTGGGATGCCGAAAAGCAGTTGCTCAAAACACATTTGCAACAGGAAAAAGCCTGCGAGGGCGTGTGCCAGGTGATCGAACAGATCGGCGAACAACTCCGGCACCATTTTCCAGCCGATCCGAAAGACAACGACAATGAGCTTCCCGATGAAATTATTTACGGTGGACGGTAAACGGATGACGGTGGACGGCTGGCGGCAGCTTTGGCTGGCGGCCGGGGTGGTTTTTCTGTGCGTGACCGGATTGTTCGGTCAGGACGGCTCGGGTTTGTTTCCCGAAAAACCAGACCCCGCCGTGTTCGTCCACGACTACTCCGGCTGGCTGTCGGAGCGGGAAAAAAACTACCTCGAAGACCGGCTCCAGCGGTACCGCGACACTACGTCCACCGAAATCGTAGTCATGATCCGGCCCGACATCGGCGATTACGACCGCTCCTCATACGCCTTCGAACTGGGCAACCGTTGGGGGATCGGACGCAAAAGCAAAAACAACGGGGTGGTGGTGCTCATCGTGACCGAACAGCCCAATCGCGGCGCGTTCATCGCCACCGGATACGGCACCGAAGGCGCCTTACCCGATATCACGGCAGGGCGCATCATCCGGAACACGATGATCCCAAACTTCAAGCAGGGCCAAAATTTCCACGGTATTGACGCGGGCGTTTCCGACATCATGCTCGCCCTCGCTGGCGAGTTCAAAGCCGACGAGTCCGACCGCAAAAGCGCGCCTGTATGGATTTTTTTGATCCTTGTCATTATCATAATTATGGCGATCGTGATAGTCGCCGTGATAGCGGCCAATCACAAAACCATCTACACCAGTACCGGCTCTGGGCGCAAATCCCGTGGTGGCGATGACTGGTGGCTCGGCGGCGGATTCGGCGGTGGCGGCTGGGGCGGCGGCGGAGGATTTGGC